>OGWG01000007.1_pt1 | contig 34667 bp, 53 predicted proteins | sample 1575911 | NCBI WGS metagenome assembly OGWG01 (sample SAMN07581534, study PRJEB24739) | freshwater metagenome
GTTTCCCAGTCACGATATATGCCGCAAATAAACCGCAAGAAGCTCTTGCCTATATCAAGTTCAACGAAGGAATCATCCCAAGTCGTGAATTAGCCCTGAATAAGGCTTACACCTTATACCTTCTAAATCGCAAGAAAGAAGCCCAAGAAATACTTGAAGAAGCATTTATCGATCCAGAAATTACACCCGATGTGAGGGAAAAAGTCGAATTTAATTTAGGAACATATCACATTGCAGAAGGCAAATTTCAGCAAGGACTAAGAGAAACCCTTCTGAATGGTCTTGAGAATAGAAAATGGAGAAAAAAAATTGCGTTGGACTTACCATTTTGGCAAGGGTCGCCAGATGTTGAGAATCTTGTTGTGTTTGCAGAAGCAGGAATTGGAGACGAAATAATCAACATTAGATTTATGAAGCATTTAAAAGATCGTGGAATCAATGCTTGGTGGTACACAGCAACCCAAACCGGAAAAAAGAATGACAGACCGGGTTTATCACATCTATTTGCCAAAAACGGCTACAACATCATTGAAAATTTAGATGAAGTTGCTCATGTGCCTAACCTGATGTGGACATATTCCATGCAATTGCCAATTTATCTCGATCTTCAACCACAAGAACTTTGGCAAGGACCATACTTACAAACTTGCCCAGACCATAAAGCAAAATGGATTTTAAACGGCTCTAAGAAAAAAATTGGTTTGCGCTGGCGTGGAAGCAAACATTACGAACAAGATTTACGACGATCCTATCCACTTAAAGAACTTTATTCTGTTTTGAAAGATTTTGACGCAGATTACATTAGTTTGCAAAAAGATGACGGAGTTGAAGAAACATCTGATTTTCCAAATTTGATTGACTTAAGCAATAATTTAGAAAGCATTGAAGATACTTTTGCTTTGATTAGCAATTTGGACTTTGTAATCACATCATGCACAAGTATTGCCCATATGGCTGCATCCCAAGGCAAAAAAGTCTTTGTTTTTGTTCCTATTTCAACATATTACATTTGGTGCCATCCAACAGAAAAAAGCCCTTGGTACGGAGACAATGTATTTGTTCTAAGACAGCAAAAACCGCATAGTTGGGCTGAACCTATGCAAGAACTCAAAAACTTACTGGAAAAAGATGGCTGATATATTTTTTCTTTCTGGACTGCCTAGATCAGGATCGACATTACTCGGTTCCCTTATGGGACAAAACCCAGATTTTACAGCCACTCCAACCAGCCCTTTTCTTGACCTGCTGTGTTTTACAAATCAGGCTTTTAATGCAATAGATCAAAAATATACTTACGACAAAGAAGTGATTACCGATAATGTGTACAGAGGCATAGTCACAAGTTTTTATAGCCACATCAAAACCAAATACATTCTTGACAAACATCGTGGCCATCCCAAAAACATTGTGCCAATTAAAAAATTCATCAATCCAAATCCAAAAGTTCTTTGCTCCGTCAGGCCAATAGCAGAAATCATTTGTTCATACATTCAACTTATTGAAAAAAATAAACAATCAGATAATTTTATTGACAACACTTTAAAATCAAGAAATACACCAATTAACACAACCAACCGTGCAAAATGTCTTTGGGATGAATATATTCAAGACCCATATAAAAGCATGACTTATGGATTAAAAAATCATAAAGAAAATTTGTTTGTCGTTGACTATGACAGGCTCGTCAATAAACCGGAAAAAACCTTGATGGAAATCTACAAGTTCTTAGAAATTGAGCCATATAAAAATCATTCATTTGATAATATTGAAAACCATTGTGCAGAAGAGAAAGATGCCGCTTGGGGTCTTGAAAATTTACATAATATAAGACCAAAGTTAGAAAAAGTGAGCAGAAATCCTAGAGAAATCTTAGGATCGTTCCTTGTTGATTATTATAACAAATTTAATTTGGTGTTTTGATGGATATTCTCAATGAGACTTTAATTCCGAAATACGACCTTGAAATTGATAAAGCTTACATCATAACGATCAAGGGGCATGAACTATCTGAGAGGCTTGCCGCACGATGTCTGGCATCCTGTAATAAGGTTGGCCAACCAGCAGAAATCTACGATGCTTTTGATGGAACAGATGAAAGCGTGAATGGCATTAAAGTGCCGGAACAATGTCGTGATGCCACATGGCTCAAGTGGCTAAGAGTTGTAAATCACGAATTAACCAAACCGGAAATATGTTGTGTATTAAGTCATTTTTCGCTTTGGTGCAAATGCATCGAGCAAAATAAACCCATCATTATTCTCGAACATGATGCTGTAATGTTAAAACCATTTTTTGAACATCCGGCAGTAAATGCAATTATCTATTTAGGATGTCAGGAGCAAGTAAGAAACAACTATTGGAGCATGATTCCTCCTCATGCCCAACTTAATCCAGACTATAGACATTTGTTGCGGACTCACGCTTATAGCATAGACCCTTTCATGGCTAAAAATCTTGTAAGCATGATCATAGAAAAAGGCATATTCACATCAGCAGATGTTCAAATCAGTTTAAATAAATTCGCCATGTTGTCATTTGGCATCTTTGCAATGGACATTCCTGACAAAACAACAATACCAGAGAAGAGTAAAATAAAATGAACCTTCATTACACATATTCGATTGATGTGGATTATGCTTACATCAATTATTTACCAAATAATGCCAAATCTGTTGAGTATAAAGATCACTGCGTCAGAAGCTGTGAAGATGTCGGAATGAAGTATAAATTATGGCCAGCATTTGATGGCACTGGTGAGGAAATCAAAACGCCAGAACATTTGATTGATCGTAGTTGGTTGAAATGGATTAAATGCTCTAATCCAACATTAGACAAATCTGAAATAGCAAATTTTTTGACACATGTGAGTTTATGGGCAGAGTGTGCCGAACTTGATAAGCCAATAGTAATTTTGGAACATGACGCAATTATGTTGCAAGCTGTCACGCAACATCCAGCAGTAAACATAATCGTATATCTTGGATCACATGAACAAGTGGAAAATAATTTTCAATCTTCTCCAATTGCGATGATGTTGCAATGGCAAGGATTTCGTTGTTTGGGAAGATCACACGCTTATAGTATTGATCCATTCATAGCAAGAAGATTGTTGTCAAGTGTGCTTGTGAACGGGATCAACAAAAGCATTGATGTATACATGAGAGCAGACATTTTTACTCAAATTCAAAACGGTATTTACGCATATGACCAAAAATGTGAATCTGTGATTAAAAGAAACAAATCAACAGAAGACATTAGAATTTGCAACAAAATCCTTTAAATTTTAGATATTACAACTGTGCTGTTTCCATATTCTGTAACAGCGATTAAACCGAATTTTACATCTATTCCGTGTGGAAAACTGTATTGCCCGATTTTTTCAATAAAATGCAACTTGCTATCAAATTTAAATTTCCAAACACTTCCATTAGTTTCTACTTCTTCAACAGTAACAAAAATATCATTGTTTACAATTTTAATTGAATCTGCATGTGTGTTTTTAAATTCAATCCTGTCAATAATTTTTGAATTTTTTGTTATATCATAGACTTCGAGTGCTGTGTCATAAATTCTTTTTTGGTTTTCATTTGGTGCGCTACTACAAGTCAAAACGACCATTCTGCTGTCATCCAAAAATCCTAAATCCTTACATAACCAATTGTGTATCAAGTGAAAATATGGTTTTGATACACTATCCTTAAAACCATATATTCCTTTGTTAGGATTTGAACAACCAGATACGGCTGCAAAAATTTTATCATGCGAATAAATTTTGACACCATGACATATCCCCAATTCAATATTTGGAAAAGAATTCAAAAATTTTATCTTGTTGTTTTTTACTTCATAGCATGAAAGAGGATGGTTGCTAAAATTGCTTGCGATTGCCTTGTAACCATCCAAAGTCTTAAATGAATCAAGAAGTTCTGTTTGAGTCGGCTTATTATTTGATAGAGTACTTTGTTTATCTAAAATTTCATATTTTTCATCATCAAATTTCACCAAATAAATTTCACGCATCCAATAAGAAGAGCAAACCAATAAATCCGGCTCCAACAAAGTCACACCTGTCATTGAACTTGGTCGTAGCTTTTCTGCGTACCACAATTTTTTTTGATTGTATGGATTATCATTTAAGGGAAATTGTATTATCATAAATCTTCTTTCCTGAATAAAAAGTATTCTTTTAAGCAATCATGCATTTCATGTTTTTCAGAGTTCCATTCAAAAACGCCGTCGCATATTTTGATGTCAGTATCGGGATCAAAATCGAAATAATTATAAATTTTTGTTCGTGCTACATAATTTCTAGAATTAAGTGATCCATGATACAAATGTCCAATTTGGACTGGCACATACCCCAGCAACGGTTTTTTATTTCTAAATTTTTTACAATATTTCATGACATCACAAATCATCCTTGGACTGTATCTTTTAGCAAAATCATGAATAAAAAAACCATCAAGTAGACAATCGGCTAATATGGTATCCCCACCACCAACAATGCTTCTGTCATACAAGCCAATGTCTTGTAAAAATTCACGCCGAAATGCCCAACCGAAACCGGGATGCGCCCAAGGCAGTTCATTTTTTTTTCTCTTCCACAACCAATTTGTATTTGTTGTTGCTTGAAAGGCAATACCGGGATGATGATCCTCTACTACCTTGCCATCCCAACTATTTTCACCTTTGGCCAAATGACCTATCTTTTGAAAAATTTGGGCGACATCATATTTTTCCAAAACATCAACTGCTTTTTTATGCCAATCATCGCAGCTAAAAAGCACATCGCAATCGATGAAAGCCACATAGTCACAATCATCCGGCAAAAAATTCATTCCATAATTAAGAAGTCTTTCTTTTTGCCACATAATGCTTTGGCTTCGGACTCTAACTTCTGAGTTGGGTATTTGATAATCTTGATCGCCAAAAGCACATTCAACCGTGAGCAATGGCACACCTTGATGACTTAATTGTTTTGAGAAAATAAAATAATTCTGCAATAGACTCTTGAAACCACAAGGATTAAAAAAACAAGTAATTACATGAAATTTTGCCATAATTTAAACCATGCTTACGAATTCTTCGTGTTTATAATTAGGAAATGATTCCACATAAGTAATGACCACATCAACATCAGCTTCAAGACAATCTTTAACTTCTTTTTTAAGAGCCTCTTCATCAACTTTAGGAGCAACAATCTGCAACTCAACATTCGTATAAGACCATTGAATGCATTTGAACTTCTCTATTCCGTATTTTTCATGAAAAGTTCTAGAACCAATCAATGGCCATTTTTTGCTACCGTCAGGCATGGAAAACATATTTCTCACCCTGCCGTGAATCTTTGTGATTGTCTGCAATTTTCTTCCACATGTGCAAGTGCCTAACTCAACATGATCTCCATGCTTATATCTTTTTATATATGGATTGGTAATGGTGGTAATGACGATGCCTCCATCATGGTCAACCTCAACAATTTGATTTTCCATGACATGAAAATTTTCTTTATTATCAGGACATTGTATGGCAATTGTGCCACATTCTTCGGAGGAATACATAGTACCACCGAGTTCGCCAGTTCCCTTGATGTCCAAAAGATTTGTTAATTTAGATAAATCAAGTGTTTTTACGATAGATGGCAAACAATGAATATAATGTGGATTAACGCTTTCAATCCATTGTTGTAGTTCTTTTGATGGTCTGTAACCAGTCATAAAGATTTTGCCTTGATTGGGGAAAATTTCTCTTGGCAATCCCCAAGAAATAGTCTGCTTTGTAGGAATAGCACCTTTAATTACTGCTTGGTTTTTGCTCACATCCCACTTGCGCCATAAAATTTCTCTCATGTTTGTTGACAGGTGCCAAACATAATCCATTGGTGTTTTCTCAACTGAAACAGGTTCGCCAGTTGAGCCAGAACTTCTAGAACAGTATATTCCTTTATTTTGTTTTATATTTCTAAGGTCTTTTCTGGTCATGATTGGAATATCCTTGACCAGATCAAAATTTGGTTCAAAAGTCCATTGAGACTTTTCAAAAAAATTAAGGAGCTTTTTTATTTCATCAACGATTTGCATGATCAAAATTCCAAACAAAAAAATTGTAACTTTCTTTTTCTAAAATGACTGACGGCACGATATGGAAATCGCTAAATTTGGGAAAGTAATCAGCAATAATCATTTTGGGCAATTTTCTTTTAAAACTTCTAACAATAAGTTTTTTTGTATATTTTCTTGCCATTTCAAGTACAGAATCCGTAAGTTCATTGGAAAAATTAAATACACCATCGCCAATCATATTGTCAAAAAACTGATTATTATCACGCCAATCCTGAATAATTACATTTGATCCATCGAACCACGGATCAATGTCCATTTGATGCGTTGAAATCGGCAACAGAGCATGGGTGCATCCGAGGACCAAAACAGTTCCACCGACAAGGAAATGCTTGAAATATTCGACATCTTCCTCGCTGGGAGAATAAGGCGGTTTAAGGCACACTTTCCAATAATCTTTGCCTAAATTTTCCATACTTTAGATAAGCGATGAAATGGTAAAAAAAGTAATATATAATTTTATGAGGAGAAATTATGAACGATCTTAACAATGTTTTGCAAAATCTCAACACAAATTATGCAAATATTATTGCAAACATTTCATTCCCGTTTTATTTTAGCGATGAACTTTGTGGTGAAGGTGGTTTTGCATTCAATTATATTTGCGACGGTGGCCAAGACATATTTGACACAGGTAATTTCCTTAATACAGATTTAACGCAACTCTACGACAATATTAAAGAAGATAATGTTGATGGCACATTAGCAATTCCTTATACTCACACCCAAGCTGCCGAAGAAGGGGATGGTAATTATACCAATCCTCCCATGAACGGTTTAGTGGAAGATGGCACCGATTACTTTGGAACAGGATCAAAGTATTTCACAAATATGTATCCAGACTTGTTTGTCATGGGTGCGACCGGAATTAGTATTTCAGAATTTTCAGTTTGTGGAGAAATTGGTGCAGATGGAGGTGGTGAAGTCGAAGCATTAAGCTTCCAATTGACGAGAAACGGCACTTGGACGGTTTTTTACAAAGGAGTTTATAATAGCAACGACCCTTCCTATCATCACTTCATTTTTGTTCCCGGCAACGGCGAAGGGATTACGCATCTTTACGATACAAGCACCGAATATGACGATGATTGCCTGCAAGGTCTTGATGGTATAAAAGAAATTTATTTCATATCCCTTTGCAAGGGGGATGGAAGTGATAGCCCTTATATGTCAGAATCTGAAAGAATTGCAGTTGCACAAAGTTTCTTGGATGCCATTTATTCAGCTCAAATAAAATATCCTTTGCCGGAAATTAAATTTAGAGTGAAAACATATGACCCGGCGACATTTGTCAGTACCTTGCCTCCTGATAGCAATGTTGACAATTTGATCAATCAACTTTTGAATCAAACCGTATGGATTCCCGGTTGGCCATATCCTTTGAAACACGACGATGAATTTACTTTGTATGGCAAAGCTGCAATTGATTTAAAAAATAAATTACCGCAGTTAAATTCCGGCGGATCAGTCTTGGAGATCGTTACAGAACCACAAGGAATTTTCATTCTTATCAATGATAACTTTGTAGATTATGTCGTTAACCCCGGCTCATCTTCCAGCCATGAGGCGAATAACTTAATCATTTACATGAACTCTGTTGGAATCACTCATTCAACATTTGAAGATATTTCAGCAGCTTCATGGAAATCAGTTTCAAGACTTGCAAAATTCATTTTGATACCAGAGCTTGAGGGAGACGATTTATTGCCAAGTCTTTCATCTTCAGCAAGACTGGCCATTCATGATTATGTTCACGATGGCGGCAATCTTGTCATGTTCTGCCCCGGTAATGGCGATGTAATAAATGTTCTGAATGATATTTTTAATTTTAATATGAGTGAAGGAGATGTTAACGAACCCATCACTTTAACATCAATAGGTTCTGCTTTATATACTGGCTTATCATCAACCTTACCAAGTAATTCTGATACGGATAGCATTGATACATCTACATTGCCCATAAACTCTAAAACACTATATTCAGGTGATAGTGCAAACGAATCAGTAAGTGTTCAAATTTCTTTTGGAGAAGGCAAGATTTATGTGCTTGGATGGGATTGGTATGGTGCCGCTCCTCAAGGTGGCGAAGATGGCGGGTGGAACGATCTATTACAAGCAATTTTAACACAGTAAAGGAAATAAATGTACAATATTGAGGTTCCCAGCGATAAAATGAGGTTGTTTGACTCTGCTATGAATAAGGCGAATATCGTTTATCGCTTTTCTGGCAGAAACCCTGACAAAACAGTTACGATTGTAACTGTTAAAAAAGAAGATGAGATGGTTAAAGGAAACGATATAGTCAAAAAAATTGCGGCAAAAGCGGAATTAAGGAAAAATTTAAAGAAATCTGATGAAACCAAAGATTAAAAATATGAACGACTTACCCGTATACACCTTTCGAGTGAATACGGTTGATGAAGTAGCTTTGGCCAGCCAAACTTTGCCAAATTCTTTTGAAAATATTGTTATGCAGCTTAAAAGTGCCGAAGTTTTAATCCCTTATTGGAATAAGCCTCTTCGTCATGGTGATACATTTACTTTGTCAGGGACAAAAGCAATTGCTTGTTATGAAACATATATCGGCAAAGAACCAAAAGTTCTTGAATTAGTTTAGGAGTTTTTATGCAAATTGACAAGTCTCTTTTCTCACCCAAAACACAATTTCTTATTGATCTATTGCAAAGCAAAGATTGGCCACTTGCTGCTCCAAATTTTTTAATCTGTAATGATGACGAAAAAGATAAAACCGAACGAGCAGAAGGAATTCTTAATTACATTGGTGAAAACTTTGCAAACAAGAAATTTTGTGACTTTGGATGTGGTGAAGGTCATGTAGCTAAGGAAGTTGGAAAAACAAGTTTAGTATCCGTAGGATATGATATTGTAAAAGAAGGAGTATTACCTTGGGAAACCACACAAGAAGGTTATACTCTTACTAACAACTTAGATAAAGTCAAAGAAAATGGTCCATATGACTATATTCTTTTGTATGATGTTCTAGACCATTCTAAAGAACCATTAGAAGTTTTACAACAAGTAAAGTCATTAAGCAACGAAAATACAAAAATAATTGTTCGTTGTCATAGCTGGATGAGCAGACATGCTACCCATTTTTATCGTAAGATAAACAAAGCTTGGATTCATCTGATTTTTACTGAAGAAGAACTTAAGCTTATGGGATTAGAAATGCCATTTACTCAGAAATACTTTTTCCCAATAGGCCAGCATGAAAGCTGGTTTAAAGCTGCAAATATGACTGTGGTATCATCAGATATAATAAAATCAGAAGTTGAACCATTTTTTAGAAGACCAAAAATCATCTCTCGATTACCAATGGACAAATTTAAAGACTTCCCTGAATGGCAGATGTCACAATCATTCAACGACTATATTCTCAAATCAAATTAAAATTATTTGACCTGATCGTAAAAATCCTTTACACTAGGTTTTCGGGAAAACCAAGCCATATGTGGTTTGCCTAAGTCATTTCATCAAAACGACTTAGAAAACCTCCAAAGATTTTCTGAAATCTTGACTTAGTTTTGCCGAATACAGGAAGGATTCCTATTGCTGGTACGGAGATCAGGCATGAATTGTGAGAAGATTGTTGATGTGCGTCTGTCTGACGAGCAGAAATCATATTGTCTTGATCGCCTGCATGAAATCAATACGCTATTGAAAAAATGGTCCGACCTCAATCCTAGGCTTTCAAATCGCCAAATTAGAACTCTGATCCTTGATTCAAAGAGAACCCATTTGCTTGAGGTTCCTCAAGACCGTTTGCACGAATTTCTCGCTGATATCAATCTCATACGACAAGTTCGTAATGCTGATCCATTTCTTCAAAATCGCAGCATAGAGTTCGCTTTACTTCAAAACTATAGTCATCTTGCCGATAAATTTGCTCGTATGTGGCATCGCAAACACGATATCAATCACCTCGCCTACGAAGATTTCTTGCAAGAATGTTATTTGCAAGTTACTGAAGCTATGTATGGATGGTTCAAAGATCGAGGAGCAGATTTGACCACTTACTTATGGTGGTCACTTAAAAACAGACTAATCAATGTTGTCAACCAACAGGGAGCAACACTTTCACACTTGACAAATGGTGATATCAAACTCCTGAATACTTACAAGAAGATTTCAAAAAATAATCATCATTTATCACAAGACAATGCAATTGATTCACTTAATCTTTCGCAAACAGATAGGGAAAATCTTGTATCTGCAATCGTAAGTTTGCGTACTATTCGTAACTCTGAGGATGGTACAAATTCATCTCGTTCTAGAAGCACGGTTTTTTTTGACAGAAGTGCAGATGAAAATGAACAACAAGAATTTGTCGATCACATCATAGACCGAAGTGGATTGACCAATTTTGAACGGGAATTGATTCTACAAGCGATGAATCCTTTCTATGGTTGGCAATCACAATTCGCCAAAAGAATTTGTCCGGTAACACAAAAACCTTATGGGAGACAAAGAATTGGTTTGATTTTAACTTGTGCAAGAAAAAAACTTGCTATGGCATATGAACGAATCTGTCGTTAATCTGTGCCATCATGAAAATTAGATTGGGTTTATGTTGTGTTTTTGTAGAGGCTCCAATTAAATTCGGAACTACTACTGTTACACACATTTTAAAACTTGAAAGGGCACAGGCTTTGGAGAAAATCTCCAAGCTGTGCTTAAACAACGCCACAGCATTACGAGAAGCTCTTTTGTTTTGCCAACAAAAGAAGATTGGATGCTTTCGTGTTGGTAGCCATATTTTGCCAGTCAAAACTCATCCAGAAGCTGGTTATCATGTCGAAGAATTGCCTGATCATGAAGAAATTATTTCTGTTTTTAAACAAAGCGGAGAGTTTGCAAAAAAACATGATATCAGAACTTGTTTCCACCCAGATCAATTTGTTGTTCTCAATTCACCTAATCCTGAAATTGTCAGGAAATCTATAATTGAAATCGAATATCAAGCCGAAGTTGCCTCTTGGATAAATGCAGATGTAATAAACATTCATGCTGGCGGTGGTTATGGTAACAAAACCAAAGCTTTAAACGATTTTTGCACTAATTTCTACAGACTAAGTAGCCGTGCTAAAAATATGCTTACGGTTGAAAATGATGATACAATTTATTCTCCAGCAGACTTGCTGCCAGTATGTGAAACTTTAGGCATACCACTTGTTTATGATGTTCATCATCACAGAGTTTTATCTGACGACATAATCATCGAGGAATGCACGAACCGAGCAATTCAAACTTGGAACAGAGAACCTTTATTTCACATTAGCAGCCCGATAAATGGATGGGGAGAGGATAATGAATATCAACATCATGATTACATTAACATAAATGATTTCCCCGCCTGTTGGCGTGACAAAAAAATTACTGTAGAAGTTGAAGCAAAAGCTAAAGAATTGGCGGTGCAAAGATTGATCACAGAGTTACAACTTAATTGAGCGTTTTTGTTCTTGATGTTTTTCAGGAGGAAATTACTATGTTACAAGATAGGATTTTTGCTTTTTTGAGTGATTTTCTTGGCAGCGAATGTAATACTGCCAAAGATTTCAATCAAGCTATGACTACACTTGATAGTTTGGATCAAATGGATTTGATTTATAAAATCGAAGAAGAATTTAATATTAAACTTGGCGACAAGATTGAAATTAAAGACTTCAATGATTTATTCAAATACATCGAACAAAAAATTTCAGTATCTTGTACAAATTGAGATTTATTTTATTCGATGGCGTGGTATTATTACTCTGTGCTGTCATGTGACACACATTTTCAATGTGAAAGGTTTTTACCCATGCAAAAGTTTCTTGCTATCGCTGTGATGTTCGCCCTCGCTTTTGCAGCACAAGGAGGCGAAAAGTCTCAAGCTGCTGCTCCCGTTAAGGGCCAAGACGGCAAGGGCGCTACAGTTACTAAGACTGAGGTTGCTGTTCCCCTGACCAATCGTGAAAAGAAAGCCCTTGACCTTTATAAAAAAGTTGAGATAGTTACCGCAACCGCTCCTTGCTGCGATACTTGCAGCAATTGCAACCCGCCGAAGGGTGGTCTTTTCTCCCGCCTTCGTGCTCGTCGCACCGCTGCGGTTGTTTCCTGCGAAAATTGCAGCAAGTAATTCAATTTTTACTTGCAAAAGATTGGGCGAGAGGACATAATCCTCTCGCCTGTCTTTTTCTAAGGAGGGATCATGTTTACTTTAGTTTTAGCTTTGGTTTTAGGTCAGAACACAGACTCTGCAACTTTACCCTTCATTAAGCTTGATTCATTAGGAGTTAATCCTCTTAACAATCAAGAAAAAATAATTTTCGGCAAAACATGTGGCGAAAAGATGGTGCGTGAATTCAAGGAAACACCCGTTTATCTTGTAAGTTATTCCAAAACCGACAAAAATAAAATTGAATCCAAGTATGAACAAGTTGGCACAGCTTCCTGTGTGTTTATTACTGACAAATGGGTGACAGCAAGTATCAAAACAAATAAATCAATTCCTGAAAATTATGTTTTAAGAGCCAGAACAGTCAGCAACAATAATAAAGTTGTCAACGATGTTTTAAAAGTTCAATCAGCAAGTATAGTTGAATTTTATCTTAAACCCAAGGACATGGCGGTAGAGTTCAAATGAAAAGCACAGAACAATTGATTGATGAACTTAATAGATACGGATGGTCGCCTGTACCTTACAAGCATCATCCAAAACATATTAAAACCGCAATTAAAGCTTGTGGTTTAAAGCCAGCAGCAAAACAATGTTACGCAAATAGCCAAAGATGCGTGGCTTTGCAAGAATTAGTCGATTTACAATATGCAGAAGGCGTTGTCGTGACCGACATAGGCTTCCCAATACAACACGCATGGATTGTTGATTCTGAAGGTAAGAATCACGATCTTACTCTGAGTCCCATGCCTAATGTTTTGTGCATGAAAATTTACAATAAAGACGAAGTGAGAAAAAGTTTAATCGAAAGACGAGAATACACTCAAATTGACATGATATGGTGTAGCATCATGTATAGTGCTGTTTTTTTAAACTTACCTCTTGATTTACCTTTTGAAAAAATCAAAGAACTAGTCACTTCGCAACAAAATAATTTCAATATCTGGAATGAATCATGAAGTCAGAGTTTGAAAAAATTGGCGCAACAGCAATTGAATGCCTCAAACAAAACGGCAGATGGGTTTTCCGTCACAATGGTTCATTACTAGATTTAGCCCCTGCTGGGGCTACAGAATTCGCATTGAGCCCAATTGTTTGGGGCATCGACCGTTTACTTGGAAACGGTGTTCAACTTTTAAATCTTCAAAACGCTGAAAAAGGCTGTCATCTTGTGGTTTCACAAGGCTTCTTGCCTAAATCTGATGTAAAATTAACATTCATTGAACCGCAATTTGATGGCTGGCTCTATAGCGTGGAAGAAATGAATCTCAAAGGATTATTGCCGGGACAAAAGGCTTGGATTTGTCCTTACATGAAGTATTTTTTCAACGATCCACCCGCAACCTTATTCATCAAGATCGAGGAAATCAATCATGGAATTTGAATTTGGAAAAGCAAGAACTGGTCAATGTATGTTTTGCCTTAAATGGAATAATTCTTGCTTTCCTTTCCGTATTGTTGAGAATGCGTCTTTGCCAAATTTATTCAGGGTACTATATACATTTAAGAATGTGATTTGTCCTTTCTGTAGGGAAAAGGGTCATCAAGAAATTGATAAAATGGCCCGGCAATATATGGACGAATACATCGGAGGATAATATGGGATGCTTCGTACATCTGGAATCCAATCCAGTACCGAAGGCGATTGAAAATGCAGAGGTTGCTTTTCAGTTTGCTGAAAGTCATTTGAAACAAGATGACGATGAAGATGAAAGTTTGTGGGCAATAAAGTGGCGACGAGATGACCTTTATCCCGACAATTTTTACAGCTACACATACAATGAATTAAATAAAGAATTGTCATCTAAAGGGTCAGTCGTTTTACAAATAGTTAAAGAACAGCCAGACGGCAACACTCTGTTAGGTGAGACTGCACGAATTTTCACAGCCGACATTGAGAAAAAATTACAAGATGAAGCTGAGTTGGCTTTGGAAAAAACAGCAGAAATTATTGAAATTCACGGAGAAGGTTTAATTTCAAAACGACGAAATATCACTTCAAGAAAAAAATCCAAATAAAGTTCAAACATCTATTGCATTGGCTTCCAATCCTTGGCATCTTGTTTAAAGGCGACTTTGGATAGTCGTTGTTAAACAAGTTGAACGGAGCAAGCAAGCCATGCGTGAACTCTTGACCAAGTATTCGATGACTGCTTCTTTTTTTGCGGCAGTAATTGCAGCCGGTTCAGTTGGATATAATCTTGTCCAATCGTATAAAATCAATCAACTCACAACTATCAAGGAACTTGCTCGTCAGAAGGAATCCCTTATGAACGACAGTTTCAACGAAATTCTAATGAACCGCATCAGTGAGATGAGGGAAAACATTGCAGAGGTCGCCCGTGCCCAAGGTAAGGTCGAAGGCATGGTTGCTGTTAGCATGAATCTTAATCCTGAACAGAACCACACATCAGCCATTTGGCATGAAGGATATTATCGTGGTGTCAATCAGGCTGCTTATGTTGAAGAATCAGCTTATATCGCTGGCTACCATCGGGCCACAGAAGACATTGGTTGCCCTGCCAGCGTTCGTGATCGGATGAACGCTGAAGCTCCTCGTAAATACCAGCAAGACAAACAAATTGATGTTGAAAACGAACAATTCAACAAGGCTTTAGATGAAGCTGAAAAACGGCGTAAGAACATCGAAAGCATTAAAAACAACGGCGACAAAGTCGTCCCAATGCCCGAAACCCCAGCCCCTAGCACCCCTCAAAAGAAATAGGAGTTTACTCTTGGCAAAAGTAACACTTGTTTTTGAAGACTGTGATGATGGTGTCACAGTCAGCATGACTTCTGATCCACCTTTCCCCCACAGAGAAAATTTTTCGAGCCAAGACCAAGATTTAAGCGATGCCCAACACATGGCTTTGGGTGTTGTTAATCAAATGGAACGCACGGCTCAAGAAGAATCTGAATCTGTGGAACAATACCAATGCAAAAGGCATGAAAAGCCTGAATGAAAGTGTTGTCGCAAGGGAGAACAATCAGAAAATTGCTGTGAACACTAAACTAAATGGGCGGGGAGATCATCTGATTTCCCCGCCCTCACTCATTGTAAATCAATAGGTGATGTTCTTATGTAGTAAGGTGACGCTTGATCTCAAACTTTAGTACAGAGCAAAGTCTAAAAGTTTTGCATCGAATAAATATTCCTGATCCACCATTACTTCTTGAACCAATAAGCGGTTTTTGGTTTTTTCTTTGTTTTGGTTGCCTAGTATCTTTGGGATTCCAAGGAGAATGGCTTGCTTTTCTGCTTATCTCCATGCCTTTTATTATAACGCTCAACTATCTTGCAAATCGATATTTGCAAATAGCCAAATTGAATTATTACAAAAGAAATGTCAGAGCCATAAGAAGGATAATCGAAACACCAACTTTAGTCAAAAGTGATCAAATTGCGACATTTCAATTTATTACTTGCTCAGATAGAATAATTTTAGATTTAGAAAAAATGCTCGAATTGTCAATTCAAAACTCCTAAATAATTTTATGAGAATCATATTTGTTTTCCTTTTGCTATTATTCTTATCAGGGTGTGGTCAGAAAAAATATCAAGAAATTAACCAATCATTGCTTTTGGAATTGCATAATCAAGAAAGAACTGAGCGTGGACTCGACCCTCTTAAACTTGATGATACTTTAGTGGAATATGCCTCAAATCACGCAGCTTGGATGGCCAAAAAAAACACTTTACAGCATTCAAACATTTCCAATCTACTTGGAAAATTCCGCACAGTTGGAGAAAATATTGCGTGGAATCAAGATGACGAAAATACTGTAATTATCGCTTGGATGAATTCCAAACCACACAGAGCAAATATATTAAACGCTAAGTTTAAATTGATTGGATTTGGAATGTCAAGAAATTCTAAAGGACAACCTTATTGGTGTTCTGTTTTTGGTAGTTAGTTTTTGTGTAATACCCAACTGTCTATGCCATTCTCGTCTTTTATTACTGCAATATCCAAATTATTTTCACCAGCAAATTCATCAACAGCTTTTTTAACTCCAAATTCCAAAGTAATTGGGTCGCCCTTTATCCGCAGTTTTTCTGCATTTATTGATCTTGTTCCTGTCATGTAGTCGTGTCCAGCTATGAATCTACCGCTTGCTAATTTTGGCCAATATGCTTGCAAATTATTTTTGATGGACTCATAATCATGGGCGGCATCAATATAAATAAAATCAAAATAAAAATCTGGGAAAATTTGAACAGCTTTCAATGAATCAAGCCTAATAGGAAGAATACATCGATTTTCTTCCAAGCAGCGGCGAATTATTTCTCGATAATTTCTTTCATGAAATTCTTCATTGTAAAATTCATAATATGAATTTTCACTCCATATGTCTATAGCTACAGCTAAATCAGGTTTGCATTTACAAAGATTAGTGAGATTCCATCCATGATCAACTCCGACCTCACAAATTTTTTTCACATTAGTTTGAGATAGAAGATTATGAATTTGATATCTACTTGCCAATTTAGCAAAATCATTTAAATTTACCATATTTTAAATAAGTAACTTTTTTACAAATCTTTGTTTTTAATCAATAATTCGCCCATAACTTCAAGACGACCAACAATTTCTTGAAACTTAATTTGATCCATGTCTTCAATATTTTTCATGTGAGAATGAAGTTCTGAGCAAGTTTTGACATATTCTTTTTTCATTTGGGCAAAATCAAAAGTACCGTCTTCAACCTTTTTGTAATAAGGTAGTTTTACTTTGAAATGATGATAAGTTAACAGCGAAGGCCCGCCCTTTTTCTTTGCCGTGTCGGCAATTTTCTCTGCGCCAGCGCCTCGCTTACCAGCAAACTCTGATAACTCGTCACTTGCAGCTTCATTGATGCCTGAAAGTTTAACCCAATCATTCATGATCTTTTTCCTCATATTTGCGTTCAACTCTAATATTTATTGCTGCAATCCCTAAAACGACAGGAAATAAACCTGCAAATTGCACTAATCCAATAGGTAAAAAAATCCACCAGATACCAACTAAAATCGAAACTACAGCCAAAATAAAAATTAAGAAATTAGGTATTATTCTGATCCAAGACAAAATATAAACCGTAGGACCAATCAAAAGAACAAACAAAAATATCAATCCAGCCATTAGAGCAAGACTTGCCATTGATATTTCTCCAATACTACTTAATTATAATAGGAGCAAATATGCCAAGCGGACCTTTATATCCTGAAAAAAGAAATTTTGTCTCAAAAAGATGGGGATGGGAAGACTGGATTTACAATGGCAAGTATTGTGGCAAAGTTCTTTTTATCAAGAATGGCCATAAAACAAGCTTTCATTATCACAAGGAAAAAGATGAAGTTCTTTATGTCCAATCCGGCATGATTGAACTATTCTACAACGACAAAGACGATGAAATAAAAGCTGGTCGCCTTCTCATGAACGCTGGTGATGCTTTCCGCATCAAACCCGAATTAAGGCACAGAATAGTTGCACTTACAGACGCTTATATTTTTGAAACATCAACACATCATGAAGATTCAGACAGCTATAGGGTGTTTGAATAGTATAACATAGAAATCTGCTTTACAATCTCAATTCTTGACGGTACAAACTAAACAAGGAGATTTGCAGATGAAAAGATGGATAACAGCATCAGCCTCGTTGTTGCTTCTTATTTCGCCCCAAAAAAGCAAAGCAGGATGAGGTGTAGTTCGTGTAGGTGCGCCGAGTGTCGGCAATCACCGCACAGAACGAGTAAATTTTAGCGTCGAAGAACAAATTGATATAGCCATACATTGTATGCGTATGGCTATATCATTCCATAACCAAAAAAATACAGAACTTATTGAAACTGCTGTTAAAAGCGGCGATATGAACCATCGAATTGCTGCTGCGTGGGCATTTGGTTTACAGGCTTTGCCTCCAGACGAACAGAAAATGATGGCTGTCAATTTTATCAGAACTCAAGTTGCTAGGATTCAATCTTTAGCTGCTCAAAGAAGCAGAATTAGCACCCGATCTGTTGATCCACGCTTATTAAGGCTATTAGCGAATTTAAATAATATGCCTTCTGTTGAACCTAATGAATCCCAACCATACAGTAATTGCCTTTTACTATTGATGCGTGATGAAAACCCTTTTGTTGTTTCTGCTGCTAGAGATTCTTGCATAGCTATCGCAAGCAAAACTTATAAAGACAAGCATATAGATTTTGGACCAATGTATAACTCTTCAAGCATTGCTAACGCCGATGCTGCTCTTCTATGGGAAATCTATTTTGAAAAAAAGATAAAACCAAGTGAAGAACAACCGAAACCAAACATGAAGAAAGAGGATGCAGTAGACAATCCAAAAATATTTTAATGAAGCGACACCATCCTTGGCATCGCCTATAAAGTGTAGGACAATCATTGTCATCTACACATTGTATCTATTGAACTAGACGATGAAGCAATTCACGATTGTCATATTGAATAATTTCATCAAATCCTTCGTCCGGTGAAACTTTTTGAAAACTTGAAAACATTCTATCAAATGCAGCATCAGGAATAGTTTTAGAACCTCCTTTTGCTTTAATTTCTTGCGCCCTTTTAACAGCAACTTTTTTAATTATCTCCTCTGCGCCATGAAAAGGAAATACAACTGCTACTTTATGATATTCATTTTCCCGACCTTTAACGGCTTCTAATGCGCTTTTTCTCGCCCTAGCATTCATATTTGTCATATCGACCACAATATCTTGACCAGAATTAACAGCGTTTTTCACCCTGTCTTGTAAAAGTTGATTTATTGTGTCATTAGCTTTTTTTATATTTTCATAAGATAATGGTTGCCAAGTCATAAAAGAAGGGGAAGGAATGACTCTGCCATATTTTTGATCGTAATCACCAATTTGAGCATCTGATGGCGGGGACATAAACATATCGTCATATGTCATATTCATACTACTCGCCACATGATCAACTATGCTATCTCTATTGATAATATATGGCTCATCTTGAAATGTATTGTGAATCCAAGTGGATTTACCTACTGAAGGTGGACCGACGAGGACAAAAATTTTCTTTTTGTCCTCGGTATCTTCAACCCATTGGAAAAAATTCTTCATAAATCACTTTCTTATTTTTCTTTTTATGTGCTCGACATCAATTCTACCAATTTCTTCTTCATCAATTTCCATGTGCTTCCATGTAAAATACACAAGCATAAGAATAATAATTATCCACATAAGCCTCCTTGCTTAAAAACAGACAATATATTTATTGTTGCAATAAATAATTTTGCATTTTAAATCCCAAGAGGTCATATGTCTACAGCTTTAACATTTTCTGACTGGTTAGAACACAGAGATCAGGAACTTCACGAAAGTTGGAAAAACTGGGCTGCTGCTTTAGGTACAGGTGCAGCATTGGCAGCAGGCGCTTCAGGTTTATTATTGCCAAACAAATCTAAGCAACAAGTAACAGCATCCCAGCAAGCATCTAATCTTTCCATGACCATTGAAAGAGAACAGGATCAAAGCGGAAAGACTTACTTATGGTCTTTCACTTTCAAAAATGCGCCCTCTGCAAAAATGGCATTAGAAAACGCTAAACGAGAAGTTAGAGATGAACTTATCAGGATGTACGGTTCAAAATCCGATTTATCTGGCATAACAGCCGCTGTGCAAAGTGATGATGGAAAAGGAAATATTGTTGTCGATGTTGGAAAACATGATGTTAGAAGCGTTCGGGCATCAATGCAGGATTGAATTTGAATTGGATTTGCGGTAAATTCATGTTTTAATATGGAGCTAAAAATGAAGCCTTCACCCATTTTCCTTTATCCCGGTTTTGTCACCAAGGGACAAAAAGGCAAATTGCTTTGGCATCCAGTTCTTCCCGCATTTGATCCAAAAGAAAATGATTGGATATCAACCAGAGCAATTGAAGTAACAAACTGCATTCATGACCCTTGGCCATTTATTGCCGGTGGAAAAGACTGCTGCACCGAAATTAGCAGTCCTCCAATTAAATGATTATTTTGTTTTCCAACTAATTGGCTTGCTCGATTTCTTTTTATGTTTTGATTTATTGCAAGCACTTAAAGTTGGTCTGCAAGCCGGATAAGCTCTTTCTGCTCCCTTGCCTGTTTTTTGTCTTCCGCAAGGAACCAAATGGCCTTTTTTACTTGCTTTACAATCAATCCATCCCTTGCCTTGATTACGGTCAAACCAGCCTTTTAATCCTCTTTCTTTTTCTAACTTAAAAATGCTCTCCTCAATCTGTGAATTTTGCTCACTCTTGGTATCAAAATTCTCAGCACCTTTTTCCCTACAACGCACAATATATCCACTGGCATAAGCACTGGGGAAAACACGAAATTTTCTCTTTGCTTTATGATAACAAGCGTCTTTTTCTTCACGAAGTTCTAGCCATTCGCTAAATTTCATCTCAAAGCCCTCCGTTCGTTTATTTATGCAATAAGAAATGGATTATTTGATGAATAAATAAGGTTATGAAAACGCCAAAAATGATTTTTGTTGTCCTAGCCATTTTACTTTTTGGCTTCCAATTTTTTTTATTGGAAAATAAATCAAATAAGAAAGAAATAAAAATTACAAAAAAAATATCAGAAAAAGTCGAAAAAAATAAAGACAATTATAGCATCATATTAGATGAACTTAATCAACTACAAAAAATCGCACCCAACTCAACTTCAATTGTAAAATATGGGAAATCTGCTGAAGGAAGAGATTGCGTTTATTTTCGACTGGGAACACAAGATAAACCAAAAATATTGATTCATGGCGGATTAAACGGAGAAGAGAAACAAACTGTTTTAGTCGGCATTCAACTTCTGAACAAATTACTTAAAAATCAAAGCGACAATGAAATTAAATGGTTAATCGAGAACAGAGACATTTATTTCATTCCAGTTGTTTCGCCAGATGCTTTTGCAGAAAATAATAATAATCAAAGTAAATTTCCTAACGGCACAAAATATGACTCAATGACTGTTTCGGTAAAAAATCTTGTTGAATTGGCGAATGATCTCAAATTCAAAGCAGTTCTCAATCTTCATTCATACGGCAAAAGTATCGCAAAACCAACAAATTTATGTGCAAAAGATTACAATAATGTTTCAAATTTGGTAGAAAAAATGAGCAACTTGAGCGGATTAAAAATCGATAAAAACATTGTTAGCGAAGATGCAAATTGGTTCTACACAACAGGTTCATGCAGCGTCGTAATGAATATTGATAACAAAAATTTACCGCAAGCTTATGATGCTGTCATGGCATTTATGAAAGAAGCTGCGGAATCAGATATGAATCCGCAGCCCATTCGACCTATTTTTTACCAAGCCGATTGATTATTTAAGGAATTTCAACTTATAAATTGTTTGGTAAATAAGTCCAGTAATTTCATCAAGAATATTATGAAGATGTGTGTCTTTTTCATCAAGTGCCGAATGTGCATCAGACATCATTTTGCCAAGATTCTCAAAATATTTTACAACATCAGATTCTTTGGCGCTTTCATATTCAAACTTAACTTGACCATATTGACCAGCATAAGTCTCATAAAGTTTGTCTGCTAAATCAATCACATCTTCGTAAAATTTACCTAATGCTTTGTGTTGTGCGTATGAATTGGTCCTTAAATGAGCATAGTGAGCAAAATTCCTTGCCTCAAATAATTTACCGAAAACATTAGTAATTTTTTCGCCACTTCCCACCGCTTCATTTTTCATGTTTTTGGAGCCATTCTTGTAATCGTTGATCGAAATCATTTTATTCACCTCAACATTATCTACTCAATTTATTGCGGTTTTTGGTGCGAGATTTCTTTACTTGTAAGGTATATCCATTTCTACTTAGTTTCTGTCTGACAAACAAAATGGCTTGGAGAAAATCATAAATTTCTTCAGGAGTTCTATTGGAAAGATCAACAATTTTCTTACGCATCAACCACCTTTGGTAAACTGTCCAGAAACCTATTTATGATTGATGATTTGAATTATTTTTTAAAAATAAATACTCTGTTGACAAACAGAAACCTTGGGCTAAAAATAAATCATGGAAAGAGTAAGCATAATACAAGGCAAAGTTCCAATCATCATCGTGGCGCCCCACGGATATGATCAAGATGATCAAAATACAGATTTAATCACAGAAACTATTGCAAATCAACTTGGTTGTTATGCAGTCGTAAACCGTGGATGGGAGAGAGCAGATTCAGTTGATTTCCTCCATGACAAAGCGGACTGCAACAATGTCAACCATTGCCAAGAAGATGTGGTCAGGGAAGAATTCCTCGAACCAATTATTCGTTTTAAAAATAAAATATTAAACCAAGACATAAATTGTTATATTTTTTATATTCATGGGATGTCGAACAAACATCGTCACTTATCAAAAGACCCTAATCTGGATATTGTTGTAGGTTACGGCGCTGGATCGCCTAATAGCTATACTTGTGATCTTTGGCAAAAAGACTTTATTCTTACAGAACTCAATAACACCGGCATTCGTGCTTATGAAGGCAAAAAAGGCGGGACCATGAGCGGATGGTCACGAAACAATCTGAATCAATATTTCCGCAAATGGGAATACGAACCAGAAGTTAATTCAATGCAAGTTGAAATAATCTATGAACTAAGGCGTGAAAAAGACTTGGCTTATTTGACAGCCGACTATTTGTCTATTGCGATAAAGAAATTATCAAAAACACATACTTGGTCTGGTAACAGCAAGTGGTTAACTTACTGATTACTTGACATATTTTTTCAAATATTCTTTGTCTTCGTCTGATAAATCGATGTGAGTTGGCATTTTGTTCAAAGTCCAGTCGCTATTGAAAAACACCATTTCGTCTTTATCTTCATTTTGTTTAATGATATTGAAGTTTTCATTCAACAAAAGACCCATAAGCATAACTTTGTCACGAATTGACCCAACTTTGTTTTGGAGCGCATCGAGTTGACCCTTATGAGCAGCAACAAACTTATCAAATTCTTCCTTCATTTTTGAAGAATCAGATTCAACTGGCTTCTTATTTTCAACCTTTTCAACCACCTCAGTCTTATTAGAAAAATGCGAAAGAGTCCACAATCTTAATTTGCCGCCGATTTTGTAATCATAAACAAGAAGCGTTGCAACCGTCAGCATGACTAAAAGAATGATAAATGACAAGCTGTTGCTTTCGGAATTTTCAACTTTAGTTTCTTGAGGAGACAAAACGGCTTCAACAATCTTTTCTTTTTGTTTGTTGACTTCTATCTTTGGAGTTTCGGGTTTTAAATCTTGAAGCTGGCTTTGCAACTCAATTTCCCATGGTTCCATTTTCATATGACTCCTTTTATTTTACACACATATTTAGTGGCAATTTCACTTATTTTTATGTAACAACGATTTGTCAACTGAAAACGCTTTTTCTGGGGACATTTGAAAACAAACTGTATTATTTATTTCAACAAGAGGTTCAAAAAACGAACCTTTTCTTACAAACCCTAAGATTTTTGCGTCCGCTGCTTGTTCAACAGGCAAACCAATCAAAACTTTATTCTGTTCAATGACAACCATATCAATTGCTGTGCTATATGAACCTTTACTTTCTCCCGCAATGATCTGCGATGACCAAGGCATTTCCAAATTCTTTCTTTCGGTTTCAACAAGAAGATGAAGCTTCTTTTTAGTCAAAACTTTTTTATTTTCATCATAAATTTGACGCAATTTTCTTAGAGATTCCAAAGTTAAATTGCTGTGCGCCTTGAGACTATTGCATAAAGCACACATGGTTTGATAATTTTCAAGTACATCTTGTCCTCCATAAGCTTTCGCTTGAATATGATCTTTTGTAAAAAGAATTAACTTGCCATCCAAATCGCCATAAAGATTGAAATGTGGAATTCTATCATTCTCATAGCATTCTAAAAACAATCTTGTTCCCTTTAAGGAACATGAAACACAAGAAGAGTTTTGTTTGAATAATAAGTATCTGTCAGAGTTCATTTTGACAGCATATTTGCAATCACCTATTTCATATTCTTTTCTGAGCTTTTCATGTGTAACGAAAGGAAAAAAATCATCAAATGAAAACTCGCCAAGTCTAATTCTTTCAACCTTGTCTTTTAATTTGTCTACTTGGAGAACAATTCTTAAATCTTCAATATTGTTTTCAAATTTTATGTTGTCTAAATGTTTTCTCGCCAAACCTATTGCCTCGTTGTAAGGCAAGTCGCATTCGTAATCAAAAATCAAATTACATGTCGCTCTTAGTCTCATTTTCACCTTTGATTTTTTTCAATATTGCCTTTATATCTTCGAGTTCCTGTTCCATTTTTTTATTTGATTCAAGAACTTCGTGTTCGATACTTAAATCAACTTCCACCAAATCTTTTATTTCTCTAAACAGGGTTCTATAAATTGCATCTTGTTTTCTTTCCACTCTACCTTGCGCCATAAGAATAAAAGGAGCTTGAAATGCGGCTACTAATGAAAGAAAAAGATTTAACAAAATGAATGGAAATTCATCCCAATGATATATGAACGGCAAACTGTTTATCGTTACCCAAAAACTTAAAAATACAAAACCAGAAATGATAAAATACCAAGACCCACCAAATTTGGCTACGATATCGCTGACTTTTTCACCCAAAGTACGATCATCATGGTTGTCCATCACTCTCCTTATTAGGTGAAATTTATCTAATTTATAAATTTTCCATCTTTTATTTTTTTTTTCATTTTATAATAAAAGTCTATATCATTTTTTAATTCTTTGCAAACTTTTTCATAAGCATCTTTCTTCAATTCTTTTTTTGCTTCCGTATTTCTTCTGGTTCCAATTCTATGTTTATTTACATCAAGAATTTCCCATCCTGCAATTTTTTTCATAATTTTAATATCGTTATCATAATTATCTAAAAAAATAACGGCATCAAACTGACGCAACCTTTCTTCTGCCAATGAAGCATCATCATTGCCCGTTAAATAATAAACCAAGGGACCAGAAAAATAATTTTTCTCATATTTCTGCATAGCCAACTTGTTTCTTTCAAGCAAAATTTTTGTTGAAAAAAATTTATCAAAACTTATTTTTGATTTTGCACCATTTAACTCATGGTGATAGCAGCTTAAAATCGTATCAAGTGGATGTCTAAGAACAGTTACATATTTAATTTTTGGATCAGTATGTAGGTGCTTAAGACAAGTCTCATTGGCACAAAATGTAAAATCTTTTTTGTCGAAAAACTTCAACAACTTATCTTTATCATAATTCCAAAAAGGGATTATTTTATCTTTTTCATCATAAGGATTGCCATTTTTATTGGGCTGATGAAGTTTTTCTCCATTTTTCATTGCCAAATTTACAAATGTGCTACCACCAGATTTATGAATATGTAAAAAATAAATCATCAAGCCACCATTCAACCAATAATCTCATTTAAAAAGTCAGCTTCTTCTTGACTTTCTAGTAATCTATATACAACTACGGCACACACAATTGCTCCAATCCTGTCTTGCGTGGTCTTTGAATAATTTTTAATCCACAAAGCCACAACAGGATTAACTTCACTTATTTTCTTTAATACTTTTTTTACATATTCCTTATCCGGCAAACCAATCACCTCTTGCTCGATGGAATAACAAGTTTCTGGTTGTACAATTGGCAAAGATGTTTCAATCATTTTTTTCTCCCTTGCTAACAATTTTAAAACCTTAAATCAAATTAAGCCAAGTGAATTTGGAAATATTTTCTTCACAAAATCAAGGTTTTTGCTGGGCTGACAGCGACGGACCATTTAGTGTTTCTTGCTGCTACTGCTGCTGATTACACATCTTTGACTATGCCAATTTCCGCTGTGAAAGAAGGCTGAGTCTTTGCTCCAGCAGCTAAAACAGCAGCCACCAAACATGTATTGTTCTGGTCTTTAGCCTGTTGAAGAGGCTGTTAACCGTTGTGTTCTAGGTTCGAGTCCTAGCGGGGGAGATAAGTGTTTTAGTTTTGTGGTATTCTTACCATTTCATCGATTCCCGTTGCAAGTTTGAATTTTGACGCTCTACCTATTGAGCTATAGGGGAATATACGATTATAAAATAGTAATGTCTGAATTAAATGTGACAGGTGGCATGTGTATTTTATAATAAAATACCAATTATAGACATGTTTCTGTTAAGATTATAATCAGTAATGTTGCTATGGGCGATGGTTCTGTGCGATTTATAGCGCAAAAAATCAATGTAAAAACATTTGCAGCTTTAGTGATAGCCCAAGCCGGTGAAGTTTTTAATCTTCCTTGATTTAAAAAAAATGGGGGAGACACTTAACTTAATTTTTAATATGTAAAAGTAATCTATTTTTACCTGTTTGTATATTTTTTAAAACACATTCTTTTCCATTTAAATGAACTGTGCATCCTTCATTTAATTCAACAAATTTCTTTTGTTTTAAGACTAATAAACAATTTCCATCATTGAAAAAATCTAGGATATCATCTTCAGAAATAGCAATCATTATCTAAACTCCTTGGTTACCATCTTGAAATAAAATCACTTGATCATTTAAATGAATTTCTTCTAATGTAAAACCATCATAGCCAAAAAAAGGTATTTTCAATTCAGTAAGTTTATTTTTGAGAAGCCTTTTTGCCTCAAATTTATTTAAGGCAACGACCATAGCAAGAACAGGACATGGCCACTCACCTCGAAAATCACGACAGATAAAAACCCTTTTATTATTTTTAAATGTGTAATCTGTCGGAAATAGCCCTAAGTGATCACTTAGTGGCGCACCAATATTAGTAAATTGCCAAAAATAAACTCTGTCCCGACCTCGATCTGTTGATCCCATTTTTTCAAAAAGAACTATATTAAACTCTGAATAAATGGATTCAGAGATGCCAGCAGCAGGATTAAATACTGTCAACCTTAGATCATTGTTGTGTCCTAGACCGGGATTCAAATTTATCTTTGGCGGATTCGCATCACAATACGAAATTTCACCTGTAACTTTTACGCCACCTATAAAATTTTGACTAATGCTGGATTCGTCTTGCAAATCCAGCAATTCAACTTTTAACTCTACCTGACAACGGATTGGGCTCATGGTGTTGTTACCAACCACCAATTTCCCAGCTAAATTATATCTAAAAGCCATTTGAATTACCTCAATCCACTCCAATTATCAATATCAACAACTTTTTCTTCTGGTGCAGACCTTGCAGTTTCTTTAGTGCTGTTAAAAGCAACCACATTATTTAAATGAAAACCAGAATCATGTATTGCTTGTAGCATTTGAAAGCTAACAAGAACGATATCAACTGAATTTGCAATATCAGCCAATTGATCCATTTGCTGTTTATCAACAACAAAAAATGTCCTAGTAACTTTCATACCCTTGATTTCTCGCAAAACCTTGAACTCTTTTTTCAAGGTAAATTTGCCAACTAATTCCGCATCTTGCGGTTCAGCTACTGTTCCGTCTGAAAATTGGAATTTGTGTTGAGACAAATGCACAAGTGTGCTTCCATTTGCAAGAGTGTGAACTTTCATTCCAAATCTCCTTGATTGATTAAAACACCCATTGTTTCAAACTCTGAAAGCAAATCATCGAGATATGGAGTGGGTCCGATGAAATTAGTCATCGGAGTCATCCCCATTTGATTGTGCCGATGATAAGCGATCCATATCCTATTCGGCAAATCAGGGTCGAAATTTGAGAGAAAAATTTGATCTGGAATTTTTCTTCTTACCAGCACCCAATCATCATTCAAAGGCTTGGCGTATTCCTTCCTGCCCATGAAAACCCATGTCGATGAACCAATTTTCCATCCATCGTGAATAATTCTACGACCAGAGGAAGGAACCCCCGGTTGTGCAGATACAGCAAGCCCATCAACACATTCATGACTTACGATTATTTCCTTGACCAAAGGAAATTTTTCAGCCGGTAATTCGTCTTGATAGAATTTTTGCAAAATCTCATATGCTGGATGTATCCAATTTGGCTCAAATTGGATGCTTTTACTTTCATCATAATGATCTAGGCAAATCTTTGCTTTTGATTTGTAGAATAAAGATTTATCAGATAATTTTTCGTGTAAAGACATATCAAACCTTAAAAAAAAGGGGGTGGGATTTATAACCCCCACCCCCAAGCAACAACATCAAGAACCGATGATTTCCCGACAAGCATCAACCTTGCGGTTGAGACGCTGTTCGTCTGAATCGGATTCAGCGAACTTATCGTAGCCGGGATAAGCGACCGGAGTGATGAGCGAAAAAATCGCCATCAACTGATCTACACTCTGACAGTAGGTTGCCACACGATCAAGGAAACCACTCTTCACCTTGACAGAATCAGCGGTGACAATCAGCAGCAAACGCTCTTCGTCTGTCAACGGAGCCGGTGCTGCACCACTACCATTCCACAACACAAGATCAAGCAATTTCTGCCCGACTGCTTGCTCCTGTGAGGTTGCTGGAACGAACATACGGTTTTCGCCGTAGTGCCCTTCCATCAACTCCTTCGGTGAACGCAGGTTGGTAGCAGGACTGAGGTCCAGTTCATTGTCCACCAACTGAGTCGCTGAAGTAGGATGCAAACCAGCATCGGTGAAGGTTTGAATCAACAGATCACGATGATCTTGATCTTCCTTTGGTGTCGGAAGAGACAGCTTGAATCGATCTTGCAAGACAAAAGTGAAGTGGTGATCCAAGCTGTTGTCTTCCTTGCGGAAATACACCTTGGGATTGCTTACCTTGCCCTTGGTTGCGAAAATCTGTTCCGCCACCTTACGAGTGCCATACTCGGTGAATTCCGCCTTGCAGTTCTCTTCCCGTGACTTGATCGGTCCCAAGACAGCCTTAGCTGACAACCAGCGCAGAGCAGTCGCTTTCGCTTCTGGGGTCAGTTCCATCACCCATTCAGCCTTTTCTTTGCAGCTCGTAGCCTTGGTGGTCTTCTTGCCCGAAGCATTTAGCTGCGACAAAGATGCACGACGAGTTGCGCCTTGCCCTTCAGCAGCAGTCTGACGAAGAGAATCAGCAGCGTTTTCATTGTTGTTAACAGACTTGTTGTTCGCCATTGTAGGCAACCTCAAACATATATCGCAAATCGTTTGGCGAAAATACTGTCCTTTCTCAGCAATAGAGGGGACAGGCCAGCGACTTAACGACAACCAATCCTACCACCGGAGTAGCAGGTTGTACATCAGATTTTTTCTGCTGCACAACCCTACTTCGGCAAAGGAGGGTTCAAATTTTAAAGCTGCCAAAAAATTTTTCCGCTATCAGAACAATGTCTCATGAGGCGTATCATTATCATACTCAAGAGACATATCAGAAACTCGCTTTTGAATCCATTCCAGTCCATGTTCTTTTAATTGTCGCACTCTTTCTTTTGTAACGCCGATTTCTTTACTGATTTGCTCCAAAGTTTTCTTCTCCCTGCCATTTACCCCAAAATAATTTTCCAACACATAAGCTTGGCGAACTCGATCAGTTCCTAAATTTTCCTTAACCATGATGCCGATCAGCTTTTTGATGAGAATTTGTCTTGAATCTTGCTTTCTTTCATCGGCAAGACTGCTTGACTTATGATCTATGAACTCAATACATGATTCATCAATAGATGATGATTTTTCAGATTGTGCCATTTTGCTTTTATGTTCACGGAAGTAATTTTTTTTAACAACCCAAGTTGCATATGTCGAAAATCTGTGCCCATAAGTCCAGTTAAAATAATCGACAGCTTTAATCACATCCACATATGCATCGCTCAATATTGTGTCAGTATCAACCTTTTCTTTGCCAGCTTTGCGATGTCTCATAATTTGTGTCGCCAAACGAAAATTGCAAGTGCTGATTTGATTTCTTATTTCAAAGTAACTTTCAACAAGTTTTTCTGCTTGTTCTACTAGGTTATAATCTGGTTTTTTTATGGCAAATGAATCGATAATCTTTTTTGCACAATACTTAAAGTAATTCATTTTTCTAAAAAGATGTTGCTCTTGTTTAAATGTAAGCAAGGCGGCTTCATAACAAGGATACATTTCTGGATTTATTTTGTTCTTTTTAATTTTACTTATTTTAGCACAACTCTTACTGAAATTCTCATGATCTGGCATGATGTCTAATATTTCCTGCGTCATTTTAGAATCATCAAATGACTCATGATAAAAAAACCGCAGAGGAACTTCTTTAAGCTTCTGTATTCTTGCTTCAATCGTCATCGATATACCTCCAAACTATTGGAAATATATCTGTGTTTTTTTAAATCAACCAAAAAAAAATTATAAAAAATTTATGTAGCCGATTGTATGTTGTTAAGCATACAAGCTAAATTATGTATTTTTTTAATGTGCTTATCATCCGGTCGCTTTGAAAAAAGCAATTTCGTGACTTCAAGAAATTCTTGTTTAAAGCCCTTCTCCATATAAATATCGGCAAGTCTTTCAAGATGATCGTCGGACTCACTCAGTCCAATACACTTTTTTAAACATCCCACAGATTTATCTAAATCTTCATAATTTCTATAAATATCAGACAAATAAATTAAACTTTTATAAAGAGTTATATTTTGTTCTAAAGGGTCATTTGTGTGGGGATCAACAACAAGAGCCATAATGAGTCCTTATTATTCATCTAAATCTGGCAAATCGGGTAAGGCGATTCCTCTGAGTTTAAGTTCTCTTCTCATAAGACTTGTGGCAAGATGCAATAAAGAAACACTATCAGGCGGTGAAAAATTATTGCATTCAATTTTTATTCCTTGCTCATCATCGTCTTTGATGGGAAGCAAAATTATATATGAATTATTCGGTCTACTTCTAAATTGATTTAATAATTGATCATTTGTCGCAAGTTCTAAATCTTCAAGTATATTACTGCGCTTAACGATTTCGTACTGATTTTTCCAAAAAGACCAAAGAAAATAAAATAAAACACAAGACAATGTTATCCCGCAAAAAAACCCCATAAATACTTCCATCAGGTTCTCCTAGACCAGAATGAGCCACAATCTGCACATCCTGTAACGCTTCTCTTAAAAAAATATGCTTGGGCTTGTTTCTTTTCTAAAAGATTAAAAGTATTCTGAAAAATTGGCAACCTCATCAAATGCAAATGCTCAAGTTCAACAATTTTTCTTTCAAACAAATCAAAATCAACGCCTTCTATTTTATCAAGGTTTTGCAAACATATTTCATCAACTTCATACAATTCGCCATATAAGCTCTTTGTTGCTTGGACATTTGACTGTTCGGCTAATTTTTCATCAACCATAGCTGGATAGCCACCATGCGTAAACATACCATAATTTTGTTTAGTCTGTGCTGTCCCCAAATATCTTTGACCGGATAAAGCGCCTTGCCTACTAAATCCGTTTTTTAAAGTACCATAGACAAACAGAAGCATTTAATCCTCATTTCTTTCTTCAAAAACCGATATCAATAAACAAATAATTGTCATGGCAACCATAAAGAATACAAATGAGCCTATATGGAAAAAAACTTCATGAATCGGTATGTCCACTATGCTGCTTCCTTAGTTGGATATTTTTCTACCTTGCAAGATATCGAATTAGCAAAAGCAACAAAAAAGTTCAAAATCAAATCATCAGATGTCGGATTTGCATCGATATATTGTCTTTCGTGTAAATAAGTTTGGCATCCTACAAAACCATTCCAAAAATCATGGGTTCCCAAAATATATTCGCTTGATAAAAATCCACCATGTTTTTGGCGAATGGATTCATTGAGAGATTGAATCATCGCTGCACGATCATAAAGATTTACTACGCTTGATGTGAGATATTCAGCACCAAAATCTGAAATACCACAGACCAGATCAACATTTGCTTCGATGTCAGCCCTAGGCAAAATTACAGGATTTGTCCAAAGACACCTTTGGCCTTTTTGCAATTTCTGAAGCAAAGTATAATAAAAATTATATTTTATATTGAATTTATATTCAACAGGCAGATAAGTAAAGCCAAGCTCATTTATCTTCTCAACCGATTGGCTAGGAAGATCGTTACCGACAATAATCGCCTCAAGCGATTCAGATTTGGCATGTCTGATCCAGTTTAAACCATATTTGTCCCAAGCAGTCTGATCAAATCCAGTAGCAACGATGTAATTCATTTTACCTCTTCTCCGCACTCGTAAATGTCACAACACTCTAATTCATCAAGGCAATTGAATTCCGTGTTGTCGATCACTTTCAAAAACCTTTTATGATGATGCCCAAAAAACCAAACTTTGGGCTTATGTTCATCTAACATTGCTTGCAGCAATTTTGCAGTAAAACTTGGCTTAACAAAATAACTGTCAAAATTTGAAACATAATTTATTACAGATTCAGGACATTCATGTGATACTACGAAATCAGGCTCGACTCGTTTGTATAATTCAATTGCCTTATTTGCTTGTTCATAAGACAATTCTTCTTCTGACCAGTAATCAACACCAAGCACACGGCTGGCAGCATCGATACTTCTGCCCCCACGAACAAAAAATATATCACCTATGTTAGGCACTTGAATAACACCATAATCTCCGAGAAAATGCTTGGTTTGATTGATAAAAACGCCATCCCTCTGTTCATAATTATCATGGTTGCCAGCTAAAACTTTATGAATATTGGAAGAAAAATTGTTTTCTAGCAAAGAATAATCAAACCCTAAATCTCCCAATTGAATAGAAAACTCCGCTTTTTCTGCGAGAGATTTATATTTTTTTATATTTCCATGTACATCGCCTATGATTCTTAAGTTTGGTTTCACATCAAAATCCTTTATAATACAAGAGTTACGCAGCCTTATTTTTTGTCCAAACTGGCTTTTCACCTTTTACTACTTCTTTAGAAACAATTACATTCTCGCCTTTATGCTCAGATAAATCAAACATTATATCGATCATAAATTGTTCCATGACACTTTTTAAGGCTCTAGCACCCGTGCCTTTTTCCAAGGCTATTTCTGCGATTGTTTCCAAAGCCTCTTTGGTAAACATAAGTTTTACATCGTCAACATAACACATCTTCTGATATTGTTTAACTAAAGCATCTTTAGGCTCTGTTAAAATCTTTATCATGGCTTCTTTGTCAAGAGCTTTGAGAGGACTTATTACAGGAAGTCTTCCAACAAACTCAGGTATCATCCCATACTCAATCAAATCTTGTTCCGTGACATTTGCGAGAATCCATTCATCTTCATCAATAGAAGAGCTTGAAAATCCCATCGTTTGCTTACCAATTCGTTTTTTGATAATTTCATCTAATCCAACAAACGCTCCACCACAAATAAACAAAATATTCGTGGTATCAACTTGAATGAATTGTTGTTCGGGATGCTTGCGTCCACCACCGGGAGGAACATTACAAACAGTACCTTCAATCATTTTTAGAAGTGATTGCTGAACACCTTCGCCAGATACATCACGGGTAATCGATACATTATGATTTGTCTTTCCAATCTTATCTATTTCATCAATAAAGATAATGCCAGTTTGTGCCAATTCGACTTCAAAATCTGCTTCTCTAAGCAATTTAAGAACCAAGTTTTCAACATCTTCGCCGACATATCCTGCTTCGGTCAGAGTGGTAGCATCACCAATAGCAAATGGGACTTGAAGAATTTGCGCTAATCCTCTGGCAAGTAAAGTCTTGCCAGAGCCAGTTGGCCCAATCAATAAAATATTGCTTTTTTCGAGTGACACATCGGTAAAAGGATTGTCGCTTTCGTAATCAAAGTCATTCTTATTACTTAAATCTTGCAATCTTTTGTAATGATTTACGACAGCGACAGCCAATGCCTTTTTTGCTGCATCTTGTCCAATAATTGAACGATCAAGTATTTCAACAATTTGTCGAGGACTAGGGATGCTGGTGGGCAAAAAATCCACCTGTGGCGTTTTACTTTTTTGAATAATCATGTTTCTTAAAGAATCAATACAAGTTGAGCAGATATATGGGCGTGTTCCTATTGGCCTACCATTCATTTCCTTCTCAGCAACTGGACCTTCAACTAAAAGTTCAACATCGCTGCTTGATTTGCCACAGTAATCACACAGACGAGATTTACGATTCTTAGGCATAATTGACTCCTCTGTATAATCTTACCACCAAAAGTGAGAACTTGAAATATGTATTCTGGAAAAAAAAGAAAGGCACCCCATAAAGGGGTGCCTTAAATTTAATTTTCAACAAAAATCAGTCTTGTTCAACACCGATGAAACGATAAGAACCTTCCTGACGATCACGCTCGAAAACGCCCTTTCAGCAAGGGTATTGCCCGTGGTCTTCAGCTTCATGTAGATGCTGTGATTGGTTTTCTTCAGGCTGTTAATGTCAAAAAAACTGAAAACATCTCCGGGTTTGAGTTCCTTAAACTCCACCATCCT
>OGWG01000008.1_pt1 | contig 34151 bp, 39 predicted proteins | sample 1575911 | NCBI WGS metagenome assembly OGWG01 (sample SAMN07581534, study PRJEB24739) | freshwater metagenome
TTTAGATTTTGAATCATAGATGCCATCAATCCTATCATTTCTGATGAAGCGTTTATTTTTTCTCTTGCATCAGCTAAATCTGCCGAATTTGGAAGATTGTGATTAACGGGGATATAAATGCCATTCCATATAAATAATGTTAATCCTTTATAAAGATCACACATGGCATCTTTATTTTGAGAAATATAAACAAGTTCTTGTGTAAATGTTGAATTCTCAAATTCTTTTAATTTTTTATACATTGGGATCAATGCATCCATAATTTCAATTGATGCTTGAGCAGCTTTCTGTACGCTTGTTGCATGTGATGCGGAATTAGGCAAATTATTTGCATGATACCAATAGATTCCATTCCACATCAAAAGAGATATTCCTTCATAAATATTATATATTTTATCTCTGTTTTGTGCTATCGTTGTCAAGGAAGCATCAGTTGTTGACTTAACGAATTTTGACAACCGATCAAAAAACGGTTGGATTTCATCCATAATTGCAATAGAATAAGGGAGAACTTCTTGTACTCTTGAAACTTCTGCTGCTCCCGGCAGTTTTTCAATCATGTCCATCAGACCGAAATTAAGTATATCAGCAACTGCTGAAAAATATGATATAAACAAATCCTTATTTTCGCCCAGTTGTGACACTATGGCTGTATCCATTTTTGTTGTGCGAATTAACAAAGGACTTAATTTGCTGAAAATAAATGTGCTTAAATTATCAAGTAAATTGCCAAATGTTTTGAGTTCTTTTATTTTGCCATCCATATCCGAGGCTTTGGGTAATTTATTTAAAGGTTCAATTATAGTTGTCTTGAGGAAAGAAATCAAAGATTCCAATAAATTTGTTTTAGTTGGTTTCGCCCATGGATTATCAGCATCTTTGTCTGAAATTTCATATTTAACAAAAGTTTTATTTAATCTTTCTTGCAATTGACCTAAATTTTCAAAATAATTTTCAATATTTCCTGCGCCATTGAAATCTGGTTTTTGCGTTGGGTTTAACATGGCTATAGCATTGAAAAATTTTGGCAATTCTTCGAATAAACCCTTCAAACTTCTCATGTTACTCGTAACAAGTTGAACATCTTTAGGATTTATATTAGTTGTTTTATAAACTTCTATTATATCATTTGAAATAAAATTCAAAATATTTTTGAAACTTGTTGCAAATAAATCTTTGAACATTAAAATCTTATCTACTACCTTTGATGGATCACCCTTTTGCTTTATTTCAAACTTATCCCAATCTAATTCCACTTCTCCTGCTTCACTGCTCATCAAGTTCATTACATTTCCTAAACCAACCAATATAGAACTTGTTGCTGTAATAACATTCATCAATCCATTTGCCGATGTCGTTATTGAATTCATATCGTACTTTGTAAGATTTTTAACTATACTACTCAGTATAACTTCATCTATGAATTTAATGATTTCTGGAAAGGCTTCCCTAAATATGGCTCCTTTTTCTTTTAATAATGTAGCCAAGTCTGCCACATCACCTTCGCCTTGAGCATTTTTGACATCTTCAATACCGCCAGCCTTAGTTAAGGTCGTTATGGCTTTGGCCAAATTCTTTAATAAATCTGGAACCTTAGAGGCTACAGTAGATAGATTATGTATTATGCTTGAAGCCTGTGATAACCTAATAGCATCCTTGCCAAAAGAAGATAATACGGGAGTTACGATACCATCGAGAATCATTTCAGAAATTGATTCAAATCGTGCTTTAAAATCTTTTTGTTTTTTCTTCAAGGATGTTTCGTCAGTATCATCCCAAGCATCTTTATCCTTTTTCATCTCGGCAAAAATACTATTTAGCTGTATTACTGCTCTTAAAGTTGATCCCAGTACATCGCTTAAATCCTCAAGCATAAATTTAGTATTTGTAAGTTTGCCCTTCTCTGGCAAATCATTGATCTTGTAAATTAAAATTTCTTTTACGAATTTACCTGTTTTCTCAAGAACTGTCCCGATTTTTTCAAAATAAAAGTCAAGTGTATCAATTGAAAGTCCTGCTACTTGACTTATTACTTTGGGAACTAAAGTCATAACCTTTAGCAGTTCATTCAAAGATGTTGATACAGCATACAATTTTCTAGCAGAACCAAGTATGTCTTCTTCTTTTCCAAGACTTTTTGTCTGAGGCACCAAAATGTTCGCAACAAAATTGGACAAGGTAATTATCAAACCTGCGTATTCTTTAGTTCCTTGAGTATATCCATGCAAAACTAAAATTGCATTCTCAACATCTTTAAGATTTTTCTGTTTAAATGTTTCACCAGACAAAACCTGAATTATGCTGCCCAAACTGCTTATGACATTATTTATTTGATTCATGTGCTTGATAGAATCTTGATATGAAGACAAATTACTTGATGCTTGCGTAATATTGCTGCGAACTGTGTTCATAAATGTCAGTAAAATCGGGAAAAACGACTGAACTTTAGATTGTGATGCAGCTATATCCTGAGTTTTAAGGTTTTTTGTATCTTTGCCTAAAGTAGGCAAAACTTCTGATCTCATCTGACTAAACATTTTTGCCGTGATAGAAATAATTTTTGAAATATCTTCAATTTGAGAAGCCACTTTTCTGGATTCTCCCATCGGCAAAATTTCTATCAAATCTTTTGCAAAATTTACGGATGAATTCACAAAGTTTGTTATTGCTCCACGGATTAGCATCAAAGAAATCTTCGCCTTGTCAATAGACTGGACGAACGAACGATTATCGCCAGCAACCTTGTTAGATGCTGCCAGCTTCATCATCATTGGCTTTATTTCATTGATCTTATCTGTAATTTTACTTGTGGCATCAAAGATCATTACTAGACCTCTGGCGTATGCCGAAACTTCGTCGGGTCCAATCTTCAATTTTGCTCTTACATCAGTATAAAGCTGAACAATCGCATTCATGTAATCGGTTATTGGTTTTGCGATTTCAACAAGTGCTGTTTTGCCATCTGTCATTCTTTGTGAAATGGTGCCGCCACCAAAGAATGTTGTCCAATCATTGTTTTTTATTTTAAGCAAAGAATCTTTTGCTTTCATTATTGCTTCTGTAACTTCGCCAGCACTTTGCAAAATACTTGTGATACCTTTGGCAATGGATGCAATATATTCTGGGTTTTTTCCTCCAATATTTCTTTTTACATTATTTGTAAATTGCACAATAGCTTGCAAATACAATCCAATTGGACTGCCAAGATCGGGCAGCATAAGAGCGCCAGCCTCCATTCTAGAAGGCACATCTGAAAATCCAAAGGTTAGCCAAGATGTCCAGTCTCCTGACTGCAATGTGGTCAAGGCATCTTTTGCCTTCATAATTTGTGTTGTGACATCGCCAGCAGCAGTAAGAACACCAATTATTGATTTTGCAGACTGAATTGCATCTTTGTCACTTGATCCCAATTTTGATCTAACATCGTCTGAAAATTCTTTTATTTTTTGAATGTATGTAACAACTGGATCGATCATTGATTGAAGAGCATCATTGGCAGAGTCCATTTGTTGACTTATAGTTTGACCGAGACCAACCCAAGATTTAGTATAATTCCACCAGTCTCCATATTTTGAAACAGATAATAAACCGCCTTGTTGTGAAGACATAAGACTGGTAACGGCTGCTGCCATTTCAAAAACAGACTTTATTTCTTTTGCTATTTTTTCTGCGTCTTCGCCTTTTACAACACCTCTTACTTGATCTGCTGTTTTCATAACTGTTTCAACATAATGGACAACCGGAGCACTCATTTCTTCAAGAGCATATGCACCAACTGCCATCAAACCGGGAATTAGCCCGATAGTACCAATAGAAAGTAATCCCAAGGCTCCCAAACTAACCATAGACTTGGTAATTTCATATGCAATTATTCCAGCAGCACTAAAAATGCTTGAAATTGCTTTGCCAGTTTTTTCAGCTTCTTCTGCGCTTACTATTTGGCCTAGTACTTGACCTGTTAATTCTATAATTGAAGATGCAAGCTGAGTTATAGGATCGATTAAGAAATAAAGAGCTAGTGCGCCGCCTACCATGGCGGCAGCATAAACTGGATAGCTATAAATTAAAAATCCAAGATAAGCGAGTGCTGCTGACGCTGCCAAAACTCCAAGTGCAATTTTGCCAGCAGAAATCATTATTGATGCGAAATTTTCTGCGACTTTAGCTGCATATTCTGGATCGGTGCCCATGGCACTCATAGATGCATTCGCAATTTGAATTACGGCACCAGCTAACAAAGTAATTGCTGGAGTCAAAGCAAGAAGAACAACTGCTCCTAATGCCATCAATCCAAGCAATGCAGGCCAAGCAAATTCACCAACACCTCCGTATACAAGAAATCCAAGACCAATCAATCCGGCGGTCGCCCCTAAAACTCCTAATGCTATTGCCCCTGCTGCCAGTAAGAGTTTGCCTACATTCTCAGCGGCTTTGATTGCTTCGTCACCTGTATAAAAAGCATTGCCAGCACTTGCGAATGAAATAACAGCAGCAGCAAAAAGAGGCATTACCAAAGACAAGGCAAGTAATGCTCCAGCACCTGCTAAAATTAAAGGAATTGCTGTCCAACTACCAACTATCGATGTTGCTAAAAATGTTGTCAGCACACCAAGACCAAGAAGAGCCGCAGTAGTTGCAAGAACCGCAGCAGAAATTACTGCAACTGCACCGAATAGGTGTGCAATATTTTCTGCGACTTTATCAGCGGTCGCAGCATCAAGACCAAAAACGGACAATATCAGTTGGGAACTTTTTATAATTAAAGCCGCAAGCGTCACGATTCCTACAGAAAGAGCAAATAAAGCCGCTCCACCAACAGCCATATAGTAAAGATATTTCCCGGCGTTTTGAACTAAATTATCAAATTGGCTTTGATTTTCATCAATGAAACCAGCAAATTCCATAACTGCGAAAATCATGCCAGTTGCAGCCGCACCTAAAGCAGTTACAACCCCTGCTACCTCAAGAACTCGATTGACATCAACCTTGAGACCACTAAGGATCATATTTGTAATAGCAACTATGGATGCGCCAAGGCCAACTACCGCAGGCCCAAGAATTAGCAAGGCACCAGAGAACATTAAAAACTGTTTTATACTTGATGCATTAAATCCATTCAAGAAACTTTGAGCACTGTCACTATTCATCGCTTCAAATGCAAGCACACCGGCAGCGGCTATTGCCCCGCCAGCCATAGCAATTGCGCCGACAAGTTGTGCAGTTTGCATGACCTTGTTTACATCAAGGTCAAATGATGCCATTACTTTATCAGCAAGGAAAACAATCGCAGAACCAAGAGCAACAATTCCAACAGACAAAGCAAGAATAGCAGCGGCGGCTTTAGCTAAATCTTTTCCTTCTGCTCCCGAGAACATATCGCCCATGCCGCCAAGAGCACCCTTCTTGGCTGGTTTTGCCTGTTCTGTTCCGGTTGGATTTGTAGTTGTAGGTGGTTCAGGTGTTGTAGTTGGAGCGGGAGTTTGATTTTTTTTATCTTCTGCTGGTCTGCCACCTAGAATAATTTCGATGTTCTTCAACAAAGAGTTTGTTTTTCCACCATATTCACTTACACCAAAAAATACTTTATCAATCATCCTATTCAATTCAAAGAATGAATTGACAATTGTTCCAGTTAAAAATGAACCCAGCCCAGCAATCACGCCTGCAAGCATTATGAATTGACCAACTACTCCAGTCAATAAATTTGATATTACGCTTTGGCTTAAATTTCTTATACTATCGTTAATTTCAGTTAAAGTTTGATTTGTTTGTGTCAGAGGGTCAAGTTGGGCTTTTTGAGCGGTCGCTAATTCCTTTTCGCCTTCAACAATCTTACTAGTCAACTCACGGAAAGCAGCGGGGTCTTTAATTGCTTTATCAATTTCGCTGCTATCTATCTTTAGTTCAGACTTTCCCGCCTTCTTTAAACCAGCATTGATGTCTTTTACGGCACCTTGTAACGATCCTCTTATGACATCGGCATCGTTCTGGAAATCAAGACCTAAACCTTTCAAATCTCCTTCAAATTCTTTTCTTCTCTCGCCGAACTTGGCAAGAGCTTGATCCATATTTTTTGCTCCTTTGGCAGCTTCATCTAAAACCGTCAATACTTCTAATTGTTTTGCTGTTTTAAGTGCTCTTTGTTCTTCAACCAATGCGTTCTTTTCGCTGATTGTAAGATTGCCTTCCATCTTTTTATTGATCGTGTCAAGTCTTTCTCCAAGACTTTTTCCTGCTTCTTCATATGATTCAATTATTGAACGAAATGCTCCGAGTTCCATGCCGACAGTTGCTTTCAACTGAAGGTTTAAAACTCTTTTGGCCTCGTCGCCCATTTGATCGATTGCTTCAAGGCTATCAACTCCAAAACCCTGAAGAATTGATTTCATACCTTGGGCAAAATCTTTAATTCCCTCTTTTGAACGAAGTAGTGTACCATTTAATGCATCTTGAACTCTGCCAACTCTGGATGCGGCTAGGAAAATTAAAGTTTGAGTTTCTCCAGCAGCCTCCGTTAATAAACTTGTACTGCTAGAAAGACCAGTACGAAGTTTATTCATTTCTTCTTCAACGCCTAACTTTTTGGCATTAGCACCAAGTTCAATAATATTTTTTGAAGCAGCAGATGATAAAGTCGCAGCTTTACGCATTTGATCCACGAACTGCATACTGCTGTCGATAACGCCCTTTAGCGCCTCTCCAGTTAAACCTGTTGTGCGGGCCACTTGACGCATTCCACGACCCATATCAGCAATTTGATTGTTGCTCATACGACCGCTCTGAACCATTTGCTGGAAATTTTCTTGTAATGAACCAGCTTCCAGTCCAAGTTGCTTTTCCGTATTGAGCTGAGTCGAAGTGAGTGTCACGGCTTGTTTCAGGTCTTTTACGCCACTTTTAAGTGCTTTGCGATAAGATTCTTGGAACTTTGTTCTATCAAATCCAGTAGCTTTTACAGTTGCTCCAATATTTTCAAAGGCTCTTTGTAAACCAAAGCTCTCCTTAGTTACACCAGCAGTTTCAAATGCAATTTGACGCATTTCCTGCGTGAATTTTCTTTCTGTTTCGTAAAGATCAGTAAATAAAGTTTTACTTGTTTCAAGACCCACAAATCCTTCGATATTTTGAAAAATTTTATTTATGTCATATAGTTGATATCTTGCGTTGTTTAATGCAGAATAGTATTCTTGCATTGCCTTATTTAATTCTTCATTTTCATTACGGGCTTGACTTAGACCAGAGACTAAGTCTTCTGTGTTTTCTAAAATATATTTAACTTTTTCTGGGTCTAAAGCGTCAAATTCTGCTTGTAATTTTTGTATACCTTGATCATCCATTTTTTCTAAGTATTCTAATGTGTGTTCCCAGCTTTTTCCCAGTCTTTTTGCAGTATCTCTTACTAGTGCTTCTGTTATATCAATAAAATCTTGTCTGCCTTTTCTTTGTATTTTTTCTTGAATTTTTTCAAGCTTTCTATTAAACCTTATTTCTTCTTTCATCCTAGGCTTGTTCAACTTTGAATCTGCTTGTTTCTGAACCCTTGCTAGGTCTACTCCTTTTAATGATGCGATAACTTTTTTTACAAATTGCTCTTGTTCTCCAGCAGCATCGCTGAAACCTTTAATGACTTGTTTCAAAATATCTTTTAAACCAGCGGCATCTGGAGTTGAACCGCCAAGATTTTGCTCAATGCTCGTCTTTGTTTGACTTAGGATAGATTTCAAAGCATCTATGGAAGTGACCAAAGAACTTAGGTCACGCCCCAATATGTCTTCTGTATTTGTTCCTTCTGCCATTTTTTCCCAATCAGATTTTTACCTAAGTTAAAATAGAATTTTTTTGTTATTTATGACATTTATTTTATATAGTCCTTTCACCGGGGGCTGCTGGTTCATTAACCATTCGGCGAATCTGCTCTCTAATAGACCTGCGAATCGCTTCAATCTCGTTGGGATCAAATGATCTTGAGACGCTGAGAGCATTAACTATGAAAGCGCAATCCAGTTTCCTTAACCTCTGAATCCCGTTTCTTTTGTATTGCCTAAACGCTGACTTTATATAGGTATTTCCCTTGATATATTGGTAAGTAAAAATAGGATTGTCACAAACCGAAATTCCCGGCTGTGGATAAATCATTTTTTTAATTACTGGAAAAGTCAAATAATGTAAATTTATTCCACGAATGTATCGATCCCAGATATCAGTTATAAGAACCAAAGGGGCTGGATCATGACCGGGTTTATGAAAAATATAGTTGAAAGTCACCAAACTGCCACGAACAACGGCTGTGTTCGTGACATTTTGCCCCAATAACCCTTGAGGAATGACAGCATCGACAAATGGTACAGCCATCTCATTTTTTCAAAATGATATACAAAGCGTGAATTACACCCGGAAAATATCCGAATAATGTCAGCAAAATATTTATGACAAATTGTTCGTCTATACCACGCTTTACAGCCACACCAGCAGGAGGTAAAATCAAGGACAGAATTAAAGCAAATAAATCGTTTGATTCGTCTTTGGTGATTTCTTGTTTTTTTACTTCATCCATTTATGCCCTATTCAAAACTGTGCTGCTGTAATCCGTACCGCCAGTTTTTATAATCAAACCTAGCCCATCCTTTTGACCAGTCCTGAGTTCTTCTTCAGCCTTGGCACTTCTCTTGAAGAATTTTTTGATTTCTTCACCAAGACTTTCAATAACCTTCTCTCCAGCCTCTTCCTTTGACATGCCATCAGACATGAAATCGTTGAACATATCCTCAAGATTCAAAGCATAAGTTTTTCCAAAAGGTTCTGATTTTTCTAGTCTTTGAATCCTGTATGCAATATGTTCGCCTATTTTGTAGACACGAACACCCTCAAAACTTAATTTTTTGTTGTTTGACTTGACGAAAACATAAGGTTGATCAACATGAAGGTGTTCTTTCACATCAAGCTTATTTTTTTTCAAAGCTTTGGCTACGATCTCCAAATCGTCAACCGCTTCACGCTGTTTCCTGTCGATGAATTCAAAAAAGTTTTGCATTTTAATTCCTTTAGCAATTTCTCATTAAAATTTCAGGTGCGCTAGGAACACATCGCATCAAAACATTCAAGTCGCTTGGATTGCCGTTGTAGGGTGTTTCCTTCAAGACAATTCCGCTAAATGAACTTGCTGCTTCCTTTAAAATGTTGAACTGTGCAGTCAAGAACAAAATCCCGTCAATTCTTTCCATGAAATCGTGTTCTTCTTTTATCGGATGACCATTTTCGTCTGTTCCCTGACCGTTCTTCACATATTTGACCTTGATGTCAACATAAGGAATGATTGTTCCTTCTTCATCAATCATTGCTTCGTTATTGTCGCTCTCTATAGTTCTGACTATCAGCTTTCCGCTTGTATATGCGTTTTTAATACTCCCAGCTAAATCCCAGCCAAGTGTGTAAATAGTTCCATGCTGATTTACGACATTGATTATAAAGCTTCTTTTTTTGAATGTTTCAGCGATTGATTCCATTACCACACGCCGACGAAGAACATCCTTTTCTTCAGGACTGCCTTCTTCCATTCTTTTTCTTTCCGGTTCAGTAAGATAACGGTCGGGATCATCTTCACGAAGGCTCCATTTTCCTATATCAACTCTTCCCCATTTATCGTTGAAGCGGGTTGAAGTTCTGATTGAATAATCTTTCTCGTTGTAAATAAGGTCTTCGTTGTTTGCTCCAGAGCCGACTTGTACAGCACCAAGCAAACTTGCAATGTATTTTCTGTGCAAATCGCTTTTCATTCCAAGAAGACCCTTCAGTTTAATGAAAACATTGTTCAAATCCGGCATAGACTGAAGAGCGGAAGACAAATGATTGACAAGCGAAACTGATGGATTATTATGATCCAAATCTTGTTTAATTGCATTCCTGATGTTTTTTGCTGCCTTGTCAATATTGGCATTTTGTCGCAAGAAACAAATCTGAAGATTGTCTTCAACAAACTTTCTTGGATAAGAATCCAAATTGTTATCACGAACCTGCTGGATCAACTCAACAAGTTTATTTGCATCTCCTTTGACGCTTTCTTTGAAATAATCATTTTTCCATTGTTCAAAATCTTTCTTTTCGGTTTTTTCCGGCATGTCTGGCGCTTGAGGATCGCTTGTGACATCAGGCATTTCGTTACTTTTCTGAGCATCTGGAGCGCCTTGTTTTGCTGCTTCTGGTGAATTTTGCTGTGTGGCAGGAAAGTCTGGAGCCATGTCAGTTGGTGGATTAGCTGCATTGGGATCGCCTGCTGGAGCACCACCAGTCATTGAATCGGGTGTCATGGCTGGAGCCTGACCGCCAGCAACATCTCCAGATGCTTCGTTTAACCAATCTTGAATTGCAAATCGTGACATTTTTAATCCTTCTTTTTCTTTTTGGCTTGATTGATTGCCTTAATAAACTCTTTCCTGTCAAATGTTGTGTTATCAGAACCTATGTTGATATTGTTTTGCTGTAAAGCGTTCAAATGTGGTCCTGAATAAGCATATGTATTCTTCAGTTTCAACCTTGTCATAAGATCAGCAGCCTTTAACATTTTATCTTGAAGATCAACCTTGGTCTTGACGAGATTGATGAGTGCTTCCTTGCTTGAGGTCGTAGCATCACCTTCGTTCAAAACCATATTTGCAAAGGTATCGATGTATTCGTTGACTTGATTCCTATCATCACGAATATTTGTGACAATTTCGTCCAAAACGCTCAAGTAATGTTCGTCAGATATAAGAGCCGACTCATTTGGCTTTGGTGGTTCTGGAACATTCAAATTCATAGATGGGAGCAAGGATTCAACTTGCTCTTCAATAATGACCGGCGATTCAACAGTTTCTGCGATCACAACCGGTTGATCTATTTTTTTCGTCTCACTCATATGTAAATATATAGCCCTAAAAATGTAGAAATGGAAAGTTATGCCATCTTCCCAAAAGCCAGATAATGACATTTTGAAAAGTCTTCAAGAAATGGCTGCAAGAGCAGATGAGAAAATCAAATCCATTCTTGAAAGGCATGAAAACCTAGCTAAATCAGACGAGAAACTTGACGAAAAAATCGAAACAATAAAAAATGAATTGATGGAATTAAAGATAACAATCAGATCATTAACAGACAAACTTAAATTTGTAGGCGGAATTGGAGAAAAAATATTTGATGATGCTTGGAAACTAATTTTAACAATAATTGGCGCAGCGATACTTTGGATGCTTGGTTTTCAATCAAAATGAATACATAAAATAATAGGCCATCAATTGGAATAATAATATGGAAAGTTTATTCACAAAGTTTTTAAAAGAACAGGAAGAAAAACCCGTAACAGGAGTCACTTCCACAGTTAAATTGCAAAAAAAGGAAGGCAGTAGGGAATTCACGCCTTTTTTAATTGATAAGTTGAATCACCCTAATCTTTCCAAAATAGTCAAGGCTTTTCTCAATTCTGACAAAGTCAAAGTTGGATATACAACGATTGACAAAAAAGACGGTGAAATTGAGCCGCAGCTAAAGAAAAAATCACTTTATTTGACAGGCGGGGCAGTCAGAGATCATTTATTGGGCAAAACACCAAGAAATTATGATCTTGTAACTGATGCGACTCCTTCTGAAATCCGACTGATTTTGTCACAAAATGGCTTTACTGAAGTTAAACCGCAAAAAAGCATGATTAAATATGGAGCCTTGCCGATTCACGGAAGAAAAAACAAGATTTTTTATGCAAGTAAATGGGATTCAAAAGGCAAGGAAATGTCGATGACAGCAGAGGTCAATGGTCAACCTTTTGAAATTTCTACTTTGTCAAAATCTCCCAAGAGCAAAAACTTCATTCCAAGTGATTTTAAAGCCGCTGCCACACTTGAGGACGATGCATCAAACAGGGATTTTACAATCAATGCCATGTACATTCCTTTAACAAAAGATGACGGACCAAACAACGAGTTGATTGATCCATTTGGAGGTGCAAACCACCTTAAGAGCGGTGAAATGAAGTCCGTTGGCGAGAAATTTAATGATCGTTTGAGCGAAGACCCTTTGACAGCGCACAGGCTTGTTAATTTACACAATAGATTTGGCGCTGGTGATGAATTGCCTGAAAAATACATGAAATCAATAAAGTCATTTAAGAATTTTGGATCGGTTCCCCTTGAAAGATCAAAAGATGAATTTGTTCGTGGTTTAGAAAATCCTGATATTGATGCAAGAAACTATTTGAAAAATTATAGCGATGCTGGTTTGCTTGCTACCGTTTTTCCAAATATTGAGTTTGATCCCCAAGATATGCCAGAAGATTTCCGCAATGATCGTTGGATGATGGCAGCGTGGATTTTACGCAAAAATAATCCTCAAGATGTTCGTGATATGCTTATATCAGGTGGCTGGTCTAAACAGGAAGCTAATGATGTTTCCTATCTTGTCAAAATTTACCAATGGGCTGGAGACAACTTTGATCCTGAAAAATTCTACGACATGATTCATATGCACTCAGGTTTGACCAAAGGAAAAATCAAAGAGTTCATGCAGATGGCAAAGCTTGGTGGCGGCAAACTCGATGACTTTTTGGGTTATGACGGTTCTGACCTAATGCCTTACCAATCAGATGAATTGGGAGCCAGAAAAGTCAACCCAATCTATGTGCAATACTTGGGTAGAACGCCTGTTTGTGGCGAGTTTGAAATGCTGAAAAGACAGCTTATGACGGATCGTTGGAAAGATATGCTCAACCGTGGTGTTGGTGGTCCCTAATTTTCATTTGCCGATTCAAAATTGAGTGGTAGAATCCCTCTGTCAAGCGATGGGGAGAGCTTATGAAAGTCAAAGGATGGCGTTACGGTATCATTAAGCACCTTAATCCCGGCGGCGATTATTTCGCTATTCACGAAATTTATCGTGACGGCGACGAAATCAGTTGGAGTCTTAATCCCATAACTATCCTTGCAGAAGACGCATCCGAAATTCATTCGGAAGTCGCCATGATATCAAGAGACATTGTTCTGCATGATATTATTGTTGTTGATGAAAACAACAATCTGGTCAAGTGAATTCTGCTTCAAACAATTTGTAAATTTTTGAGTAAGCCATACCAAATGCCGAACCATGAAGGTCTTCCTCTTGTTCGAGCATTGTGTCAATATGTGCAAGTTCATGCAGCAAACAATTAACTGATTCTTTGTCATTCAAGTTGTTGTTGATTCTTATGAAATACTTGTTGTTTTTATAACAACAATCACCTTCTAACGCAGAGGTTATTTTGCACCTTTTGACGCTGAATTTTTGAGGCATGATCTTATGAAAAAACTTGACAACCTTGGGGAAAATTGCATTGTTGTCGAATTGTTCCCATTTATTGAATATTTTATAATTTGAATCAAGATATAAAATAGAATCAGTATAAAGAACTTGTGCAATCTTCATGGCATTGTCGCCGTGTAATTTTATTTGGTTTTTGGAAACTCTTGATTTTGTATTTGTGTATTTCTTACAGAAAGATAGAAATCTTTGGCAAACCATTTGATTGCCGACAAGTTTAAGTTCTTTTCTTTCTTCTGACAGCTTGCCTATTGCGTCCATTACACCACGCCAATAGTCGTTCATATATTTACTGCATGGTTTAGCAAGACAAAAGTCATTAAAAATTTTAGGGTTTTTTATTTTTATCTCTGAATGATTTTCGTTTTTTTCTATGCTATTTTCAGAAATCGATAGTTCTTTGGCCAATTTGAGCAAATGTGTTTTATATTTTTGTTTAATTTTTATTTTGATTGTTGGCTGATCGAATTCTGCTGTTTGTGAAATAAATCCAATCCAATAGTTTTTATGACTATTATTGATCGATTCAAAAAATCTCTCGTTCATTTTCATGTGAAACTTCCCATGAAGATATTGGATTTGATTTATTTATGTTTTTTACTCTTAATGTTTTATGGAATACTTCGTAAGTGTTGGTCAAAAAGCCTACCATGACTGGCAAGTTGAGCTTTTAATTCAAAGCTTCAAAGAGCATAATCTGCAAAAAAATTTAACCATAGCCGGTGCCGATGTTGGAGAAAACAGATATGAATTTTTGTCAAATATTTTAAATCATGAAAAATTCTTTAGTCATCAAAGTATTGGTTTAAAAAGAGGATTTCAGCCATTAGATGAAATTTATTCTTTGTCTTTTTGTTTAGAGAAAAAAAGAATCGGCAATTCAATTTGCCTCATGCAACCTCATACCGTATTGAAAAATCCTTATTATCTTGACGAATTAAAAACCAACTATGCTTCTGCTAATGTTGCGATTGATCCATTTTTTACATTTGATCAGGCAGAAAAAAATGCAGGTAAATTTTGGGAAAAACAAGCACATAACCGTGAATATTATCTTAAAAATTGGTTGCCAGTAGGAAATATTATCTTACTAAATAATATTCCAGAACAATTAGTCTTTAGAACCACTATCGTCGCAGAACAGATAATATTAAATCAAATAATACAAAAAATACCAGTATGGAAAGAAACCATTAGATTGGCTTGGGTAATTAGTATAGTAGATTATCTTGGAAACATCGAAGTAAAAGGCTCTTACAACATTACATCAAACATGAATGATGGAAATTCTACTCCATTTATCGACTATGCTGATGGATTGCCCCCGGTTTTCAATAAATCGATGTTTTCTTTTAAACCACCACTTTGTATGTCTTTTGGTGATCCGATAGAGGTTTTGGCGACCTGTAAAATGTCGCCAAATGCCAATTATATAAGTGAGATTTCAGAAAAAATATTGAAATCAAGAGTCAAATCAGAGCCGACTCCATAATTTTTGGCACATCTTGATTCCTGTCAACAATTATGTATCCGCCGTTGATTATGTCCATGGTATCTTTAACAAAATTTACAACATCAAGCGGATCAAAGTCTTTGCATGAATAAACATCCATTTTGATATATGGAATTTTTTCTTGATGCCATATATGGATGCTACTGTGACTCGTTTCAATTACTACAGTCCCCGTAACACCTTCATTCCCACAGGTATCACAATATTTGGCAACCGGAGGAATGAGTATCTTCATGTCGATTATTTCAACTAATTTCTCAAGCCATCTTTTGCAACTTTCTTCGTCAGTAATGGGATGCCTAACAGACGCATTTAAGATCATGTGTTTGTGATTTTTTTCCATTTTTATTCCTGTTGAAAATTTACTTGTAAAAATGTATATATGACACTCATTCCTAGGTGATGGTCATGCTTAAAATCCGACATGAAAACGGTATCGTTCACGCCCAAGATGGTAATGTTAAAATAACAATGAGTAATTTGAAACAAATTTCTGAAATGATAGAAAAAATAAAAAACTGTTCTTATCATATGGATGAAGAAGGATTCATAAAAAGGACTCACATCCTTGATCTATTGAATGCTGCACGGCTTCAGTTCATCCAATACGAGGAACAGAATAAATGTACCGCAAACTGATTGTTGACCCCCTCATTCGTGCAAGACACGCCGATCTAATTAAAACTCCAGTAATTGTTCTTGTTCAACAATTCAACGAACAAGGCGTAAAAGATTTTAGAGAAGATATGGAAAGAGCACATGGGACAGGACAACCAATCATTCCTATTGTTATTGACTCATATGGGGGTAGTGTCTACGGATGTCTTGATATGATTGGAATTCTTCAAAAAGCATCTTTGCCAGTTTACACCATTGTTAATGGTAAAGCCATGTCGGCAGGAGCCATTCTTTTTGGTATGGGTAAAAAAAGATTTATGGCAGAAAATGCAACTCTTATGCTTCATGACGCTGCTACTTATACGGGTGGTAAAATTGAAGAAGTCAAAGCTGATGCTAAAGAATGTGATAGACTTAACAAACTTATATTTGGATTGATAGCCAATAATGTCGGGCAAAAAGAAACATATTTTTATAATATGATTCATGAAAAAGGTCATGCAGACTGGTTCTTAACATCAAAACAAGCAAAGAAGCACAAACTCTGTACTGATATTGGCGTTCCCGAACTCAGAGTAAAAATAAGTGTTGATTATCAATTTTCAGTTTGATATTATACTCAAGTCTAAATCATCATGAGGGATTTGCGATGACACTCACCAAGAGCAGAAAAAGAGTTTTAACGCACAAGGCAGAAACAGAAATTTCTGGTCTTGGTCACGATACTGTCAAACTTGTAGATGCCGATAATGGAAATTGCTTATGCTATATTGGTATAAAAAATGACGAAGAGGTTGTTCATTTTACTAAGCCTGTAAATCTTGAAACTCTTGAAGTTGTTGTTGAGCTAATTAACAAAAAGAAATTTGGCAAAGCTCTCAATGCTGGTGATATCGATAGAGCACAAAAGTTTGCCGATAAGAAATTTCATCAAGACTAGAATGCAAAAAAGAAAAGTAAAAGCTCAATTCGTCACAATCACATTAGCGTGGTTGATTACTATTTGTTTGCAAGCTATGGTTCAATCTTGCGTTGTATTCTTTACTACAACATTCCTTAGATTTTGGTGGAATAAACCAGAAAAAAAATGACATCGACCGATGTCGTAATTTAGTTTCTGCTTCAATGTTTTTTGTCTTTCTTTTTCTTCTTCCACTCAGAAAAACTAATCAATTTTGAGGATTCACCACACATCGGCATAGGTGCTACTTTGTCGTGAAATTGCATGGGTATTGTTTTTGTTGGGTACATTTGGTATTTCTTCTGCCTCTTCTTCATTTTAACACCTCTCTTTATCTATTAAATAGACCAGCTAAATTATAATGTTTATCATGTTGATGTTTTTATCAATCATAACCACTTTCGTTGCCGCAGAAAAATTAAATGATATTATGTATTCATGGAAAGCTGGACTGAAATCTTTGTGGTTGTTTTAATATTTTTTCTGGCACCAAAATTACTTTTTATTCCATTAAAAAAAGAATTTAACGAATGTAAAAAAAGAGGAAGAAACCCGTTATGGAGATTAGTGAGAGATGACCATATTGATAAATACCCGTTTTGTGCCGTGTGTGGCAAGTTTGATAACTTGGCAGTACATCACAAATTGCCTGTGAGTAAATTTCCAGAAAAAGAATTAGACCCCGAAAATCTTGTAACACTTTGTCAAAACAATATGTTCAATTGTCATTTTGTCGTTGGGCATTTAATGGATTGGAATTCATATAACCCTAATGTTGATGACGATATAATTTTTTGGAGAAAAAAATTAAGAAGACGGTCTGATAAAAAGTCTTTTATTCAATTTTTTAGGTGGTAGAAATTTACTACCTCGATAAAATCGAGACCATTGTTGAAGCCAATTTTGTGTCATCGTATGATAAATTTTTGTTTGAGACTTATAATTTACGGTTTGTACTTCTGATTGATCAAAATAACTATACTTTAGTTTTTCTTTTACAACCCAATAACTAAAAGCAATTTCCTCTCTCCCTAATTTGAAAGCTTCCTTGGGACTATATTTTCTTTCATAATCGCCATACCACTTGCCCAAATCAGTTTTTTCGTATTTTATTTCAAGAATTAAATCATAAACTTCCGAACCATATTTTTGTAACAAATCATCTTTGAATAAAATAACACCAGAATTAAAAGGAGATAAACTAGTTCCCAGTATCGGCAGAAAACCTCCACATTCGCCCCATTCAGTTTTACTCGCAATTATTTCGGAATTAGTAGTGTGTGAAAATAATGGCTCAATATCATCAAAAATAAAAGTATCAGAATCCAGCAGAAGTATATCTTTTCCTTTTACTTTTATAAATTCTTTCCTTTGTGCGCTTGGAAAACCAGATTCTTCTCCTAAATCACAATCATAGACGAATCTAAATACAACATTGAATTTACTTATTTCCTCAATAAACATTTCCCTCGTAAACCAAGGAATGCCTAAATCAAAATCATTTAAATTTGCAATTTTTCTATTGTCTTTGCCATTATCGCAAATATATAAAATCTCAATTTCGATTGATTTATTGTAATATCTTAAACTATTGATGCTAAACCAACACATTCTTCTGTAAAAACATGAATCATTTAAAATGTATAAAACTTTCATTTCAAAATCCGTAGGTTCTGGAACACCAATCCTCGCCGAAATAGTCCTTTACAAATTTCCTGAATTTCTCAGCTTCCGGTGCCGTCTTGATAATCTTGATATAATCTTCAACATGATGTAAGTCATTGGTGAAATATTTTGGTGCAGTTTGATGAGGACAAATATGCCAATTCGAAACAATTTTTGGTATTTTATTATCAGCAACAAAATTTTCTGTTTTTCTATCCGATGGATGACTGAGACGAAACACTCTTTCTGTATTCCACTTTATAAATTCTTTTAATTCTGTATCACGATAATAACTACAATCTCTTTGAATGACTAAAGCCAAATAAATGCAATATACATTGAAATTATGAGCCTGTAGCAACTCAAAATACCATCCCTTTAAATTTAATTCTTTACCCGCATCGGCACCATTAGTAAAAGCAACCCATTCGTCCATGAGATATAAGGGTCTATCATTCCAAATTAGAAATTGTTCTTCAAAATACACATTAAATGTCAACCCACGAAGTCGCTCAGGAATTACAGAGGCAACATCACGAATGGTAATTTCTGGTTCTTTAATGATGATGAATCTATCTTGCAAAACATAAAAACCGTTGTAGCCTTCATTTGTAGTTCTGTCATTCCTTATTTTTGCATTTATTCCATGGCTTGCTTCATGTGCCCATGTCAATTTGTTTAAATCCGTGTAGTTGTGTTCATTAGGCAAATGTGATTCGAGATCACCAAGAATAACTCCAAGATTCGGATCGCTTACTTCACGAATTCTATTGTACTTTTTCCATTTTGGTTCGTTAAAAGATAAATTTGAAGATACAGGTTGTAATTCTTCAAATAAACTATCGCCCACAGCACTCCTGCGTTCTGGACAAAAAAGCACATAACTTACAACAAATAAAGCGAAAAATGTAAGAAAATATTGACCGTATTTCATGATATTATTCCACAAAAATATAAGAGTTTGGATAAATCTCGATTCCTTTCAAAAAATATTTTGCTAACTGACCGCATAATCTACCATGTAAATCAGCATTCCAAGACCATGCTGCGTTGAATTCATTTGTGCTTAAACCTTGTATTTCACCTGTTGATGGGTTCGCAAAGAAAATGTATTCTGTGTCGTAACCACAAGCCAAAACATAATGCCAGTTCCATTCGCCGCTACGAACCAAAACTATACAAGGCTTTCCATTCGAAATTGTATGTTTTAAGTCTATGATTTTTCCATATTTCATCTTTGAATTAAAACCATAGAACTTCAGAGCTGATACGATAAAATTTGGCGATGTCATTCCAATATCATGCCCAGACCAATTATACCAAACTGTTTTAGTAATTTTTTTTACATCATTGACTGACACATCTAAATTGTAATAATACATCAACATGCTAACGCTAGTAGGACCACATGTAATATCATCAGGTTGCTGAATTAAATGATTGATATCAATTTTATAATTTGGTGGATGATGCTTTCCAATCGATGAATGTGTGCCGATTACTATGGCGCAAAAAATAATCACCCCAATAATTATTTGGTCACGGTATTTCATCAATCTAATTAGGACTTGAAAATCAAAATAATTTGGTGAAGATTTACTATTTTAATTTTTGATTTAAAAAGGATCACATAAAAAATGAACCCATACAAAACAGTCAATCACTTCGAAGAAAGTATGGCAGACTTTGTCGGAAGTCCATATGCCGTAGCAGTTGACAGTTGTACGAATGCTCTTTTTCTGTGTTGTAAATATCTTAAAGTTACTGAAGTCTCAATTCCATCGAAAACATACATTTCAGTACCATGTTCAATTATTCATGCTGGAGGTAAAGTCCTATTTGAACATTATGACTGGGAAGGTTCTTATCAATTAAAACCTTACCCAATTTATGATTCTGCCTGTAAACTTGCTCGAGGGATGTATCAAAGAAATACTTTTCAATGTATTTCTTTTACTTACAACAAAATTCTTAACATTGGTAAGGGTGGGATGATATTTACAGATAAACCTGATGCTGTAAAATGGTTCAAAAAAGCAAGATATGAAGGTCGAGATGAAGTACCTTTAACAGAACAAGAAATTTTTGATTTTGCTGGTTGGAATATGTACATGACTCCCGAACAAGCAGCTAGAGGTCTTACTCTAATGCCTTATCTAAAAGAAAGTACAATTATCAAACCAATTTATCCAGATTTGTCTAAAAAGTTCCAAATAAAATGAAGATAGCTATTTCTCAGCCTTATTTCTTTCCGTACTTGGGATATTTCAAACTTATCCAGTCGGTTGATAAGTTTGTTTTTTTTGATGATGTGCAGTACATCCGTCGTGGATGGATTAACAGAAATAAGATCAGAAAAAACGATCCATTATGGATAACGATACCAATTAAAAAAACATCTCGTAATACACGAATTAACCAAATTGAAATTGATGGAGAATGGAATTCTATTGTCAATATACATTTGAAGACATTTGAAACAACCTATGGTAAAAAAGTTAAAGAAAATGATCTTTATCATTTTTATGCATCATTATCATCATACAAATCCCTTAACGATCTCGTTTGCGAGACAATAAAATGGGTTTGTTCTCAACTAAAATTAAAAACACAATTTATTCACTCAAATGATTTTCCATCCGATCTTAAAGGACAAGACAGAATTCTTGATATTTGTAAAAAATTGAACGCAACTCATTATTTTAATTTGCCGGGAGGTGTTGATCTTTATGACGAAAGCGTTTTTGCCGACCAAGGAATTAAATTAAATTTTATCAATACTGATATTTATACAAAAATTTCAGTAATAGAAAGTATTTTCAATGCAAATGCAAGTAATTTACGACTCTAATCATGGTCGCACTAAAACAGTTACACAAGGATTCATGTGTGAAGTGAAGCATGTTTCCGAAGCCAGAATTTGGGCGGATGTAGTAGTTTTTATTTGTCCAACTTATGGTGATGAAGAATTGCCTCATGATATGGAAGATTTTTTGACTAATATAAAATTAGAAAACAAAAGTTATGTAATTTGTGAAACAGGAAATTATTTTGGTTATGAGGATTTCCAATTTGGACCAGCAAAAATAATTGAAGGATACCTTAAAAAACTTAATTGGAAAAAATTTTACCATACATTTTCACTTGATTCTTTGCCTTTAATTGATTGGGAAACTTTTTACGATTGGAAAAAAGGGCTAGAAAATGAACTACATCAAGCAAATATCGTCTAAATATGCCGCAAAAAACATGGGAGAAATTGTCAAAACACTCCTCATGTCTGATCAGGTAAAAGTCATTCATGTTGTTAATAGCCAAGGAATCAACGATGAAAATTATTGGTTTGAAACCGCAGAATCTATAGGAACACTAGCTCCGATGGAAGAAGATCAAACCGGTAATAAAACAGGAAGAAAATTTACCGACATTAAATACCCTTGGCACACAAAAAGTGCAAGTTTCAGCCATAGCAACACACGACAACCTCTGCACACAGATGGTTCTTATGAATCCAAAGCTCCAAATATTACATTCTTTTCATGCATTGAAACGCCAACTTTTGGAGGAAAAACAACATTTGTTGAATTGAAAATTTTAATTGATTATATCAAAGCATTTGACAGCAATCTTCTGGAAAGATTGGAAAAAGAAATCGTAACACACGGTAAAGGCGATGACTCAAAAACAAAACCAATTATCCAAAACAACAAGATAACATGGAACTACTTCCGCTGCGAATCTTGTAAAATAAGAGATGACTTTCATAATTTTTTAGAAAATTATGTTGTTGGCGGCGACCTTTGTTCAGGCATAACTCTATTGCCCGGTGAAGCCTTATTTTTTAAAGATGAAGAATTACTACATGGAAGAACATCTTTCATAGGTCGCCGTTGGCTGCTTAAAGGCGGAATTCATGTCTGATAGAGACATTGTGGCTAAGATATTATCGTTCGCTCCCGATGCCACATTTCAATTTGATGGTGATGTATGCACATATGCTAAACTCAATAATAAAAATAATATTTTTTATGGTTCAATTAGAACTAAAAAAAACAAACCTGAAATTATTCATCTAATATCAAAACTAAAAAGTCTTCAATATCTTGATTTAAGAAAAAATAGACTAAACGAAATTCCTGATCTTGGACTTCAAAAACTTGTTCACTTAGACTTGGCTTCAAACTATCTTAAAATAGTTCCTAATTGGATCAGAAAAAATAATCTAACATTCCTCAACTTGGGTGTAAACAACCTCGAAATAATACCCGAATGGATTTCAGAATTTGATGAATTAACAGTTCTAAAATTGCATAAAAACAAATTGACAGATATATCTCCAATTCAAACATGCAAAAAAGTTAAATTTTTAAACTTGTATCTTAACAAAATGAAGGAAATACCAGAATTTATTTGGAAATTCAACGATGTGGAATTTTTCTCTTGGGGACTAAGTGAAATAATAGAGTTGCCATCAAGTATTGTTAACTGGAAAAATCTCAATTGGCTTTCTTTAGTTGCAAATAAAATTGAATTTTTACCTGATGAGATTTGCAAATTAAATAAAATCAGAGGCATTAGACTGAATAAAAATAAAATTCATAAATTACCAGATGACATTGGAATTCTTAAGAATCTTGAGGAACTGTCGCTATACAGAAACTGTTTAAAAAAACTTCCAGATTCCTTTTGTCAATTAAAACTTAAAAAATTAAATTTATGCTATAATTTATTTGATAAAAAACCAAATTGTGATGCACAATGGTATTGTTTTGACAAAAAACAACTTATTTGGCAATCATAATGTCACAATCGTACTTGCGATACATCTTTAACTCTTTTTGCAGGAATGCCAATCCAAACTCCACCAGAAGGTTCTAAGTCACAAATAACCGATGCGTCTTGACCTACAAATGTATTAGATGCGATATGCACTTTATCCCTAGTTGTTGAATTTGTCCCCATAAAACAATAATCATCAATAACAGAAAGACCAGCAATCGCCACATTGCCGGAAATAAAAAGATTATTTCCTATTTTACTGTGATGACCTATATGGCTGAAACTCCACATTACTAAGTTTTTACCTGTTTCTACAAAAGGTTGAATATTACAACCCTCTAGTATAAAAGCATTTTTTCCTATCTTTGCGTTCCAAGTATAAGCCTTGCTGCTAATATAACTTACAAATTCGTATCCTTTTTTCTCAATCTTATTGCATATGTCTTCTTTGATTTTATTCATATTTGAAGCATAAATTGGAGCACTAAACAAATATTTTTCGGGAGGAAATAATTTATCAACTTCTTCAAATGCTATAACCGGCAAACCACAAAATTCTTTTTCTTTTAAATAGCAACCGTCCACACAAAAGGCAACAGGAATATGTGTAGAATCCTTTTTGAAATAATAGTGAGCCAATTCAGCCATTTCCCTATTGCCAAATATAATGATTTCACTCATATAATGCTCCTTAATTAAATAATAATCAATATTCAAATAAAATTCCACCCCAAGAAAGACCAGCACCCCAACCGACCAACGCAACTATATCGCCCCTCTTTATACTTTTATGTAATCCTTCATTTAATGCAATTGGAATACTAGCTGATATAGTGTTTCCATATCTGTCAACATTTACGATTATTTTTTCAAAAGGAAATCCCATATGTTCAAAACAAGACTGTAACATTTTTGCATTCGGTTGATGAGGAACTATCCAATCTATATCAGATAAATTTATCTTAGCTTTTTTTATAAGTTCACAAAGTGTTTTAGGAACAACTTCATGGGTGAAATCCCAGATGGATTTACCAACCATTTCCAACTTACCATATTTGATAGTACTTATCGCTTCATGATTGCCACTTGCCATTAAATAACTTGACATTTTTTTATCAGAATCGCCTAAAACTATTGCTCCTGCGCCATCAGCAAAGAATATAGAAGTTAGTCTGTCTCTAAAATTTGTAACTCTTGTTGATATATCTGCTCCAACAACTAATATATTTTTATATTCATTTAGATATTTCGTTGCTATATCTAAAGCATAAATATAGCCACTACAAGCATTATTCAAATCGAAAGCAGGACACTTAATTCCCAATTTTTCTGTTAAGAATGTTGCTGTTGACGGAATTGGTGTGTCCGGTGTGGATGTGGCTAAAATAACCATATCAATAGAATTAACTTGTGCTTCATCGATGGCTTTTCGGGCAGCATGATAAGCCATTTCTAAAAGCGTTTCATTTTCTGCATAATGCCTAGTTACAATTCCGGTTTTCGACTCAATCCAATTAGCTGAAGTATCAAGCCCCAGAACTTCTGTAAAGTAATTATTTGATATAACATTTTCTGGAATGTAAATGCCGCTGCCTAGAATATTCATAAAATTTTCTCTTAATCATAAGTTCTATTTTTTGGATATTTTCTTGCAATAAAACTAGGCTCTAATGCATCGTTAAACCTGAAATGCATCGACCACCTTATCTTATCTTCGGTGTTGTTATTCCCAGAACGATGAATTGTTTTTGTGTCAAAAAACAATGCATCTCCTAAACGCATAGGCACAGAAATATATTCAAAATTATCCTCAATTAAAACAGGAGGAATTCCATGATGTGGCAATATTCCTAATTTATCGCTGTCAGGCACAATTTCTAACGGACCAATATTAGAATCCATGTCCTGTAAAGGCATCCATAATGTAACACCATTCATACTTCCTAAGTTACTTGGATAGTCTTGATGACCGGCAACCTTCCAATACGCTTCTGATTTAGCCGTATGTTTACTACTAAACGAAACTAATGGTTTGGTGTTTAAAGTGGGAAAACCCAAACCAAATCCACGCAAAACTTGACGGATTTTTTCAGAACCAGCCAACCTGTATAACGAGGGCAGTTTCTGACACAAATTGGCGCAACCTACAAAGGCATCAAAATCATTTTTAAATAAATCCATTAAAAATTTGTCATCAACTTTTTTTCCTTCACTATAAACGGCAAATATTGACTTCATATCATCTCTGATTGACTCAATATCGCATCGGGAAAATAATCCTTCAACTAAACAATACCCTCTATCCATTTTGCTACTCCAATTCCAGTTTCGCCGTAGCCGTTACCATTATAAAAAAAATATCTTAATCCATCATTGTCATAGACAAATGGATAACATTGCATTTTTGAATCCCATTCGCCGTTATCAATATCAATGTAGTTTAAATTATTACTTTCATCACGACAATAAATTCTATAATTAGTAGATTTTGTTTTCATTGCAAAATATAAAACATTTTTTTTCGGATCATGACAAACCCTTGATATTGCTTCATCCTCAATTTCAAATGTAATTTCCTTATCTTGGCTTACAAGCCAGCTTTTACCATTTAATGATGTCGCTTTTTTAATGCAATAAGAAGGATAATCACCATACCATCCAGTACCACTACTATAGTACATAACCCATGTGCCTGAATCTTCAATAACGCATGGAGAATTCACTAAATAAGAATCATATCTGTTAACATTTAAAATGGGACCACAATCTATCCTTTCTATTTTTCCATCTTTTCTTATTTCAGCCATTCCTATTGCATGGCTATATGGCACATCTCGGCGCAAATTCCAACCTGTATAGTACATATACCCATTAACAATACATGAAGGCATAACCCCAGCATCATCAAAGCAACCTCTTGATCCCGGTCCCAATGCTTCAACAGGTTGCGACAAAGGTTCAAAATTGTTCTCTGATAAATCAATGAAATAAATGTGACTTCGACCATCAATTTTTGTAGAATAGTAAAGTCTTATAGTTGAATCACCAATAAAAATAGGTGTTGGCAATTGTGCATGATGCTGGTTCCACACAATTTTATGGAATTTCCACATGTATAACCTCAAGAAAGATATTTGTATTATAGGCGCAAGTTGCTCATTCGGTAAACATATTTGCAACAAATTACAAGATTATAACTTGTATACCACCAATAGCCAATCACTTGATGTGACTCAAGAAGATAAAGTAAAAAATTATTTCCAAAAAATTGGCCCAATTCACGGTTTGGTATATTGCCCAGCACTTAAAAGCAACGCTGATTCATTCGCCCCGCCAGAAGAACTCAAAAAACTTCTTGGTGTTAATCTTTTCGGAGCAATTTATTGTTTGCAATCAGCCATTATGATGGAAAATAGTAAAATTCTCGTCGTTGGAAGCACCGCTGGAACATTCGGCAATCCAAACAATTGTATGTACTCAGTATCTAAAGCAGCCCTTCATCAATTTGTCAGATGCCACTCAAGTCAACTTAAAGGAAGCAAGATTCAAATTCTTTGTTTGGCACCGGGGACAATAAAAACCGAAGAAGACAAAGACAACATCGCCGAATTCATAAAATCATTTATGGATGATAAAATAAAGAATATTCACGGACAAATCATTCGCATGGATGGCGGTCATCATAGCTTCCCAGCTTAAATAACTATTCTTCAAATATCATAACCATTCTTTCCATACATAATTTCGCCATATCTAGCTGATCCATTTCCCAAAGTTTCGGATTGTACACACCCGCATTTACAAAACTTTTGTATCCTATCTTTTTTGCCGTTTCTGCAAATACTTTTAAGTCGATTTTCCCATCTAATGGCATTACCCTATCACGATCACGATGTAATTCGCACGATATCAATTTATCAGCATCACTTATGTGCAAACAAGATATTCTTTCAGGAGCGAAATCGCAAAAATCATCCATCCCGCCACCACCACGCCACAAATGATATGCATCTATTACCATCGTTGTTTCATGGCTAATATGATCAAGAAATTTTTTGCACAATTTAAAATTGTAAATTTGTTTTGTCGCCCCAATAAACTCCAAGGTCGGCTCACAACCTATTTTTTTGCCTAAATCATAAAGTTTTTTATAGTAGTCAATACTTTGCTCCCATGTGGTTTCATGATTGCGATTGCTAAAGGCAGGACATACTATAATCCATTTTGCACCAATCTCGACGCTCAACTCCATTCTCCGTTTACATTCTTCAAATATTATCTCATGATCATCAGCCACATCCATTAACTCACCATCATTTTCAAAATAACCTTTAATCGCTATCGATGTTTTAATTTCTATGCCATAATCTTCGCAACATTTTACTAAATCTTTTTTGCTTATTTTCTCAAATTCATTCATCCAAGGTTCTATGCCATGAAAATTGGCTTTATGAGCTATTTTTATTTTTTCAAATAAATTTAGTTCTGGATTCAACATTTTTGTGTTTATGCAGTAAATCATTTTCTTAACCAAGGTTGATCATAAAAATTATCCAAAGGCAAAGGATATAATTCACTATCTTTTTTATTTAAATATTTATTTGAACAGTAATAATCTAATGCTCTGCCCATGTCAATTAAAGAACAAGTTTTTACCCTGTAAGAAGACAGTTTATGAATTAACCATGTTGATAAAATATCACCTGCTTGAAATAAGAAAACTGTATTTGGTTTGATTTTTTCCTTTAATTCTTCGAAGACTTTATTGCGATTAAATGGTTTTGATGATTCAAAGTTTAATACGAAATTTTCAATTGAATGATTCGGGAATTTTTTATTTATTTCCAATAAATGTTCAAGTCCAACCACTATAATTTTTTTTTCAATTATTTTTTCTAAAAAATTAGTTAAATCTCCTGAAAGTGCATATATTTTCCAACAAACAGCATAATAAGGCAAATAATCTGAAGGCAATGATTTTTTTATAAATTCTGACAAATCTGAAATCTTTGTGTGTATTTGCTGTGGTGCCCCAACAGGACTTATTGCTAAATCAATATCATATTTTTTTATGTTAAATATTATTTTTTTAACTTCATCTAAAAGTAATTTATCAAATATTTTTAAGTAGGGGTCTCCCCAATAAGAATCACCAGATGCCAAACACCAAAAACCGTGATTTACTTTGATAAAAGAAAAACCATCTTCTATTTTACTCAAAAAATGATTTATTTTAGGGAGTAATACATTCAACCCGTTGAGATTCCTATAACCAATTTCTTTTAACATAAATTAAACTCTATTTGAATTTAAGATTCATCCATCTCTGGTTTGAAAAATCATGAAGTAAACCCTCTGATTTTTTCTTGTCTGATTCAATCATTTTTCTATTTGGACAAAAATAATCCAACGCTCTACCCATATCAATCAATGAACAGTTTTTAATTTTTAATTCAAATGATAACTTGTAAATTAACCATGTTGAATAAGGCTCTCCCGCCTGAAATAAAACTATATTTTTTTTACCATCATTGATTAAGTTATACAATTCATATAAATGCTTTTCACGATTTTCCACAGTACATGATTCAAATGTCAAAGCGTAATGTTTCATATTTGGAAAAATTGAATTTAATTCTTTCAAATGATCCATGCCAACTACAACAATCGAATAATCTTTTATTTCTTTAAAAAATTCAGATAATTCATTAGTTAAACAAAAATACTTCCATATCAAAGCACTATGCGGCACATAATTAGGCGGAACTGTATCTTTAATCACCTCGGCATTCTGATAATCTAAATCTCTGAATGTTTTATTTCCTAACTTTAAATCATAAACATGAAGAACATTACTAACACCTAAAATTATACTTGTTTTTTCAATATTTTTAATTATATTTTCTACATCTAAGTTTAAAGTTTCATCATGAACCCTAAGCATCTCAGAAGCTTCCATTTTAGTATGCTTGTTCTTTAACCAATACAAAAGTTCAAAATAAACATGATTAAGTTTTATGAAATGCAAATTATTTTTTATTATCATATTTTTATAATATGAAAAAGGATGAACTTGCATATAAATATCTAATTTTGGAGATATTTTAATATAATGATGAGCCATTAACATCTTCACAACCTCATTCAATTACTTTAAAAGCGGATAAAGGAACACAAGAAGGTATGATTCCAAGTTCATAATTATTATCACCCAACAACATTTTTAAATCATAACAATTTATTCTTTTTTCCCACAACTTGTTTTTTGGCCTGTTAATATCATCAAGCAAATCGTAAATTCTATGTAAAGTTTGAAACTCTTCTAACAAATCAAAGTCACTATCATTCGCACCAATGAAATTCATTCTCATAATCAACTTTTCTTGACATTTATAATTAAAACACATGCTTGTGTAAAAACTATTGTTTTCAAAATTTTCAATTACATATCGGATAACTTCATCTGGAGGAACAGTTTTATAACATTTTAACTTGTTATGAATCCGTCTAATTTCATTCAAATTTAAATCATCTACTTCCCACCGATAATACCAACCAAAATTAACAGCCTCGCTTCTCAACCAAACTTTTACTAAATCATGAGTCAAATACCTATCCAAAACACCATTTGTGTCAAACGCAATCAAAAATAAAAAAATTATCCGCAACACATTGTAAATATTAACATGATCACATTTTCTCAATTTCTAAGCCTTTACAACGAAATAATCACTCTGGATAACCCAGAGATCGAATCCAATATTTCTATCGAAGAAAAATATGGAGACCATTTTGCCCGTTTTACAGTTGATGGAATACCATTTGAATGCTCTATTGAAAAACAACATTTATCTTTTTTTCGTGCCAGCCATAATGGCAGAATCATTCAAAAATATATTGAATTCGTTAAAAACCAAACAGAATCTCCAAACACAAACCAGCAGAATTTGTCGCCTTTTGGATACGAAATTATATTGTCAAATCAATCACCCGAAAATCGTTTTATGGCATTTAATTTAAAAAATTTCTACGGATATAAAGCAATAAAAATTTACAACTATATGGTTATATCAATTAAAAAATTGATCAATCAAATAGAAGCCAAAGGCGATCCAGTTAACATAATATCATATTCAGCATATGATACAAATACAGAACCTCTATACGACAAACTATTCAAAAAATTTCTTTCAGAAAAATATATCAGGGTATCAAAAAATTCCTTAATGAAAAAAGAAATTTACAATATGCTCGCACATGAAGATGAAGAAATTAAAAACTATCAGCAAAATGTTCAATTAAAACATCAAGATATATTAAATTTTGCCAAATCGATGCAAAATCAAGATAGAGAAGCAAGAAGATAAAAAATTACTAGGGAGTTAAAAATGATTACATTTTATCAATATCTTCAACAATTTCATGAGATTATCACACTCGATAATCCCGAAATTGAAAAGCAAATGGAACCGTTTGGGTATCAGGGCGCACCCTTTAAAGGTTTTAAAATGGACATTGAGAACACAAGATTTAGTTGCTATCTAAAATACAATGAATTAGACAATCATATTGACTTGGGTCACGGCAACAGTTCAAATAATTTGACTGTTGATTATCTCGCCGCAGGTTTTTCGCCAATTTATTATGAAATATATTTTTCCGGTATAAATTACGACAGAACTAATTTGGGCACCATGGATTTAAAAAATATTTTCGGCGCAAAAGCCAATTTCATTTATAACTTTATGATCATAGCAATCAAAAAAACAGTAGAAGAATATGAGAATGAAGGAAAACCAGTAAATATTATAAAATATTTCGGAATAGACCCAGCCACAGATGCCATGTACCAAAGATTCTTTGAACAATACTTGAAAAATGATTATATCAGAGTCAGCAAATATTTCATCATGAAAAAAGAAATCTTTAACCAACTTGCAGAGAAAAATGACAAGCTAATAAATAATCAATTAGAAGCAGAAAAAGCTTTCCAAGATCATTTAAAATCAGTCGAGATAATCAGAAAACAAAGAAGAAAAGAAAGAGCACAACTAGCAAAGGCACAACAACCATGATTAGTTTTTCACAATATCTTCAAAAATTCAGGGAAGCTATCACCCTCGATAATCCCGAAATAGAATCGAAAATGACTTGGAATGAAAATTCAGATAGCGAGAAAAGTATCACCTTTGAATTTCAAGGTGATCGTTTTAGAGTAACAATAAAAGAAAACTTGCTCGGAAACACAAGACACGAAATTCTTGATCTTTATGCTAGAAAATTCCATCCGAATTATTTTGAAATCCTATTTTCATCAACAAAACACCATATGAACCTATCAAATGTTCATGGACAAGCCGCAAGCGTCATTTATAACTTTGTCGCAATCGCAATTAAAAAGATGATGGAAAAATTTGAACAAGAAGGAAATCCCATGAACCTCATCAATTATTTTGGCGTTCGTAAATACACCGATGTCATCTACCAAAGACTCTTTGATATGTTCCTCAAAAATGACTATCTCAGAGTCCATGAAGACTATATTATGAAAAAGACCATATTCAATGAAATCGCCAATGAAGCTCGAAACCTACACATAGTTCAAGCAGAGGAAGAAGCACTCCATAATAAAAAAATTGAAGACATCAAAAAAAACAAAGCAGAAGAAAGAAGAAATACACTCGCAAGACAAGCACAGTTTTATAATAGACCCAATTCATAAATAATATCGCCCATCTAATAAAATTTTTCCACCAGTTATGAGGTTTTTTAAAATGGATTTCAACACACTTTGGCAAAAAATGAACGAGGCCATAGACCTATTCGACCCACAACTTGAATCGCAAATACGATTCACATCCAAGTACAACAACACCATGTACCTCGGCAAATGGAAAATCGAAGACATCAAATATATCGCCACTTGCGTCAAACAAGATACCAAAATACCAAACACCAACATCCCCATGAATACCTTCGGAATCCTATTCGAAGCCCAAGGAGAAGACAACACACCAACAGTCAATATCACAGGACAAGCCGGTCCCAAAGCCACAACCATCTACAACGGTCTACTCATCTTCATCCGCAAAGTTGTCGAAGCTCAGGAAAAACTCGGCACCCCCATCCAAGCCTTCAAATTCTCAGCCATGGAACCAGAAATGACTCCAATCTATGAACGATTCTTCAGAATGTTCCTAGCCGATAAATTCGTCCGCTATGACGATAAACTCATCATCAGCAAAGATACCATCAGCCAAATGAAACAACAAAACCCAGAACAATCAGCAGATATCGATTTTCAAATCCAATCCGCACACGAAAAACAACAACGAGAAATAGAAAACATCAAAAAAATCAAAGCAAAACAAAGATTCTACAACAGGAACTAAACCATGGAACTACTCATCACCTCAATCATGTTCATTTGCGCCATATTACTCATACTCTCACAAACAGATTTCGGTGAAAATAAATAAACAATATCTTCACGATCTTATCACAAATAATTCATACTAACCAAGTCTTTATTTGATTAAATAATGTCATGGAAGACATTATTCAAATCGCACAACTGGCACTTTCAGACAATCCAGCCTTGCCAGAAGTTCAAAAGGAATTGCTACAATCCCTTTCAATCTCATTCATAATACCGACAGCTATATTGTTTGTAATCAGTAAATTCCTCAAAGAAACATAATTATTTTACAAATAAATACATTAAATAATCTGGAAGATCATGCTAAATTTTTTCCAACTATTCAAACTTTTAGAAAACCATCAAGAATTTACAATTTATTGTGACCTTGACGGCGTTCTAGTCGATCTGGAAAAAGGCGTCCGTGAAAAACTCGGAATCGACAGACCTATGTCCAGACTTGAAATGATGAGATCACTCGCAAAAATGAGACGCAATAGCGAACAAGAATTAGTCGAATTTTTCCAAAATCTTCCTTGGACTGAAGGAGGACAAGAACTCTGGTCTTATATCACTCCACACAACCCATTCATCCTCACAGGAGGCGCAGAAGAAGCAAACGCAATTGGACAAGGCAAAAACGCATGGGTCCAAAAGAACCTAGAAATTCCTGCCAGCAAAGTCATTCATGAAAGCAATAAATCAAAATACGCAGGACCAAATAAAATCCTCATTGATGACTACGACAAAAATATCAGAGAATTCATTGCCGCTGGAGGAATAGGCATCCTACACACCAATACAAATAATACAATCTCTCAACTAGAATCAATATTGTCACAAAAAAATGAAATTTAACCCCAATACCTATCAGATTTTTTTAAAGACCTTTTCATGTTTTCAACACCAACAACATTCTGAGAATGAATTTTCCATTTAATGCGAGGTAACTTCTCCAAAAAGGCCTGTTCCTCTATCCATGCTGCAACTGTCATACCATTATCCACAGTACCCAAATCATGATCCAATGAAATCATCTCAACCCGACCACCCTTCAATACCTCTATCGCCTCCGAAGCCGCCTTCACCCACAACTCGTCACCAACCGCACCAAATAGTTGCCTAACAACCGGATCACTAGGATCACGCTCATCATCCAACCATAAACTGATGCCAGCCATGATTCACCATTATTTAAAAAAAGTTATAACTAAAGTCTGGATACAACTTCATTCTTAACCTAAATACCCCTCCCACTCCTTCAGGCACAAAAATTTGCTTCATACCCTTTATCGCTGTTCTGCCCATTCCATGCTTCTGCGCCACCTTCATCACAGAATTGATCAAAATAGCCTTGGCAGTCTGCTCATCAGGTGCCTGAATCGTGGCAGTTATGCTTAACACCCCTATCTTCTTCCCATCTTTATCCTCTTCGATCATCTCAACTAACAAATCCTTGATGTAAGTGGACTGATCCTTGATTTTCATACCCATTTCTTGGATGTATTTACGAGTTTCATGGCTCTGCATCACACTCTTGATGAAAACCTCGTCATCAGCCAAATTCTTTTGAGAAACTCCCAAATCAACTAACTTGTCGCCACTAAACCTGTAATCATCACCCCTCGCTCCACCACCACTCAATAAACCAAATCCTGCAATGAATGGAGCAAGCCACCTCATGTAACTCTCGTCCAGATTCTTCGTATTATTTAAAATCATCCACTCTTTGAAATTTAACATCGAATTCCTTAATGCATCAAAAGATATGTTCCAATAACATCGAGACTATTAGCAGACTCGTCGCCATCTCCCGGCTTTACTATCACATTCCAAGGACCGGGCTTTATAACCTCGCCAACTCTCGCAAGAGGCATCCT
>OGWG01000009.1_pt1 | contig 33878 bp, 78 predicted proteins | sample 1575911 | NCBI WGS metagenome assembly OGWG01 (sample SAMN07581534, study PRJEB24739) | freshwater metagenome
TGGACAAAAATATGACAGCCCAGGGCCCTAAAAAATTTCCACCAATAAAAAACCCCAATGATGAAGAAACTGGAAAATTTGTTGCTGGTAATAAACATATAGGTTATATGCAGCCCATTGGTAAAACTGGACAAAATATCAGCCTGGGTGTAGGTAAGCCAATGCTAAATCGCGACACAAGTGCAATATTAACAATTGGTGGCAATCCTTCAAATAAAAATGACTTTTTGGGTGTACAAATTAATCAACCTTTGGGCAAAGACGAAGCAGGTCAACGCAAGGGGCCTGGTATAGCTGCTGTTTATCAAAAGAAATTTTAACTAGTATCAAAATATTTGTGGCTCCAGATCCTGGGATCGAACCAGGGACAAACGGATTAACAGTCCGCTACTCTACCTCTGAGCTAATCTGGAATAATTTTGGCGGCCTCAAGGGGTAACGATCCCCTTCTTTATGCGTGACAAGCATATGTGCGTCCATGAACACTTTGAGGCCTATGTGGTACACTGTACGAGAGTCGAACTCCGATGAGATTCGAAGTCTAACCAACTGATCTAACGGTGCAATTGTACTGGAGCGGGTGAACAGGTTCGAACTGTCGACATCTTCCTTGGCAAGGAAGTGCTCTACCAACTGAGCTACACCCGCATTATTAAGAAGGAATCAATCTAGGTAGATAAGGCACAGCACGTGGGCCATGTCTTTGTTGCAGAAGTAGTCTCGCTTCTTCAAGAGTTTCTGCTCCTACTCTATCTTTAAACTCCTTACCATCAGGAGTTCTAACTGTTGCTTCCCATAATTTGATTCTAGGATATGACATTTTTTACTCCTTAATAGTAGTATTTATTAAAGTTGGAGCACCGAGTAGGATTCGAACCTACGGTTTTCAGGATTTGCAATCCCGTGCATTGGGCCGCTCTGCCACCGGTGCGTGAAAATATGCTAAATTAATTTGGTGCCAAAGACTGGGGTCGAACCAGTGACACACGGATTTTCAATCCGCTGCTCTACCATCTGAGCTACATTGGCAAAATTGGGGTGTCTAACCGGTATCGATCCGGTACCACCTGTTTCACAGACAAGTATGCAGGCCACTACACTATAGACACCATTGATTGGCAGGGGGTACTGGATTCGAACCAGTGAATGACGATTTCAAAGACCGTTGCCTTAGGCCAGACTTGGCTAACCCCCAACAGAAATAAACAGGATGCTTTTTTACATGGTTGCTTAAAAGGCAAGTGTATAAAGTTTGCTGAACGCATCCTAAAACTGGCACCGCCGGAAGGAATCGAACCTCCGTTCCCACGTTCGTAGCATAGTGTATTATCCATTATACGACGGCGGCATTATTTGGTACCTCCGGAAGGATTCGAACCCTCAGATAGCTGATTTAGAAGACCTGCTCCCATTCCATTGGCAGAGGTATAATTGATCTATTAATTTAAATTAAAATCTGGTAGTGATGGTCGGACTCGAACCGACGATAATCACCGTATGAAGGTGGTGCATTAGCCGCTATGCTACATCACCATATTAAAATATACTAAAGGAAGCACTGCTAACACTCAACACCACATATCGTGTTGCTTTCTCATTACTCCCCACTGTTAAACCCGTCGCATCCCTGGAGTTTGAATAGACTTTACCCTTTGGCTCAATGGTGTCTCGCCATGCTCTAAGTCCCTCCTGCTTCATGGGTATCCAGCTCGTAATCAGCCTTCGTTCACCCCTAACGGTGTGGGTAACCTTCAATATACTTTAATATGGTAGGAGCACGGGGATTCGAACCCCGGACCAATAGATTAAAAGTCTACTGCTCTACCGACTGAGCTATACTCCCATAACCACTTAATGAAACACACTACGCTGGACTCTACCCTACATCCAGTGTTCTCCTTTGCCCACTGTAAACAGTAGCGTTGGGTAAGTTGCGGAAACGCTTGATCATAATAACCGCGCTAACAGCAATATTATGAGCGTCGCAATGTGTTTCATTAAGTGGTCGTAGCACCGGGATTCGAACTCAGCTAATCACTGATTAACAGTCAGGTCCATGCACCTTGCTCGGATTCTGCGGAATAGAAATTTGGTGCCCCTCACGGAGCAGTGGAGAATGTGCTTGGAAAGATGAACCCACCCGTGATTCGCTCGTCCAGCGGCGGCACTACCCAATCCCCTTCCGACGGCTCTCCAGCACATTCTCCACTGCCTACTACCTACTACCTACTGCCTACTACCCTTGTTGCTCACTGTACCCATAGTGTACTACCAAAATCAGTGCCTGTCAACCTGTTGTAGTTCTACCACACTTCAAACTTCACTGTATAGCCCTGTAGCGCCATATCTGCACACCAAGTACGGAATTCCTGCACATGATCCTGACCTGCGTTATAGGTTCTGTAGCCTACAGGATCCTCATCACCAAACACATCGTCTTCGCCGTAGACAGGAACCTGTTCATCTTGACTGCGTTCCTTCAGCACCCATGCAGCATAGGCCTCCGCAGGATTCTCACTGCCGACAATCTCGTAGCTCACTGTGGTAGGAGTCTGATAGACTTCAAATTTCACAGTTTGTGTGTCTGTGCTAGTCTTGCCTGCTTTGTTTCTGTATTTGACATCACGTTCTGCAAAGATTCGAACATTCATGCTCATTCATCTGTTCCTTATTCACTATACCCATATACTAACATCAAATGATACTCATGTCAAGTGAAGGGTTACTTGAGATGGGAACATCCCATTCTATTCGAGGATTGGCTCGTTCATACAAGCCTACCAATTGCTCTAGAGTCCAGACATCATCTGTTTCAAATGTTTCTAGCCATTCACTAAATTGATACCAACTTGTATTCTTCATGGGTGGCAGTGAGATTTCATCACCCCATGGATCATTTGTTCCTCTAACATCTATACGACCACATGAATAGTACTCGATTGGTTCTTCGACTTCAATGCTGTCACCTGGACTGTATTTACCATATTTGACAAGACTACTATTCTCATCGAAAATAATTGTTCTTTTTTGAAGAAGACCTCGCTTTCTGTACCAATCTAGATTTGCTACTCCCATCCAGTTCGTACTATATCGTATGGCCATATTAACAAAACTCCCTAGAACAAAAAGCATAACCCTCTGGGTCATTCCAATCGAATTCTGCATTATACCAGGTTAATCCAGATCGATCAGGCTTTCGACCTTCATCGTTATGCTGAAGATTCTTATGACCATCATTACGATAATAGCCGGGGGACTTTTTGCCTTCAATGAACTTGACAAACCAATCATAATCGATTCGCTTGCCATATTCATCCACGATGGTTTTGTTCTTGAGAAATTCCTTCCAATCAGACCAGGACACTAGTCCTTCAGGACGATAGCCTTGAAAAAAGAAGGACCAACCATAACTAGATTTACCAATGTGGTAGTCTTTGTCATATCTATTGCAATACTCACAATGATTGGTCGCTACATAATAATTAGTACCCACTGTTCTTCTCTCTCAGTTTAGCCTCAATAGCTCTGGCATATTCACTCAATGTTTTGTTGGCAGGCCATTCTATGCTGTCAATTTCTTCATCAGTTAACTGGATCCATTTAGCCTTTCCTGCAGGTATATCTTCATTATAGGCTTTGACTTTATCGTTCATACAAATTCTCCAATCAAGACAGTGTATTGGTCGCTGGAAGGAATTTTACGGGCGAACTTTTCTGCTTCTTTTACAGATGGAAAATACTCTAATACATCTTGTAGGCGACTATCATGCCACTGACGATATACACAATATTTCATCATTCAACTCCAAATTTTTCATTATAACAATAACTAGTCAAAGAACTCTCGTGTCTTGTCCTCGTCGAATTCACTTTCTTTATTCAACTCATCTTCAAGAGCTTCACTTGCAGTGAGAAAGTCTTCGCATGCATTGAACAGTTCTTTGAATGCCCTAAGTTCTTGTTTATTCATGTCGATAAGAAACTGAGGACCCTCATCTCGCATAGCGCTAAGCACTTGTTGCAATGCTAGCAACGTATTCTCGCACATACAATAGCTCATATTGGGGTAACTCATTTATCACTCCTGTTCTTTACCATACCCTTATGATAACACCAAATGATACCCGAGTCAAATGAAGGGTTACTATGAATTGTTGATTCGATTTGCAAGATCGTCAGCTTCTTCTCTAGTTCGAAAGGGAATTCGATCGATAGGATATCCATCTAAATCCTCAATGAATACAATCCACACAACACGATGCTCGTTGGCATCAAGACCAACATATGCGACATGGTTTTTATATTCTAATGCATTCATCTTTTGAATCTTTACAATCAATGACTTTACATTACTTCAAATTTCACAGTGTAACCTTTTTTCTCGACTAGATTGCACCACTCGATGAATTGTTCAACATGAGCTTTGCCTGCATTGTGTGTCCTAAATCCTACAGGTTCCTCATCACCAAACACGTCATCTTCGCCGTAGATGGGAATATTCTCATCTACACTACGTTCTTTTAGAACCCAATTTGCATACGCCTCTGCAGGATCATTGTTGTTCACAATAGCATAGCTTGCTTCAGTAGGAGTCTGATAGACTTCAAATCGAACAGTCTGCGTGTCTTGGCAGGTAAAGACAGTGTCTCCTTCACGGCGACTGTAGGAGATATCTCGTTCTGCATAGATGCGGACATTCATGCTCATCATTCTCTCCTTGTTTATCACTGTACCCATAGTATACTACCAAAATCAATTCCTGTCAACCTGTCGTACAAGTACAACAGTGGAGAATGTGCTCGAAGAGATGAACCCACCCGTGATTCGCTCGTCCAGTGGCGGCACTACCCAATCCCCTTCCGACGGCTCTCCAGCACATTCTCCACTGCCTACTCTAGGTCAGCTTCCTCATTCTCCTGCTCACAAAGCTCGTCCCAAGCCATATTGACCCAAGAAAACGGCACATTGTGTTTCTCAGCAATCGACTTAAAACTGAGAATGCCAGCGATGATGTCGTTCTGGATATCAACCATCACATTTTTGATCGCAGCCATTTCATTCGCTCCTTGTTTATCACTGTACCCATAGTATACTACCAAAATAAATTCCTGTCAACCTGTTGTACTTGTACAACAATAGTGGAGAATGTGCTCGAAGAGATGAACCCACCCGTGATTCGCTCGTCCAGTGGCGGCACTACCCAATCCCCTTCCGACGGCTCTCCAGCACATTCTCCACTGCTCCTCGACAGAATCGAACTGCCGTGTTCGGATTACAAAACCGACATAATACCATTATATTAGAAGAGCAAAAATATTTGGTGTCCAGTAGTGGGATCGAACCACTGACCTCTACCGTGTCAAGGTAGCGTTCATACCGCTGAACTAACCGGACCATATAGAAACACACTCCGCAGGAATCGAACCTGCCTACCTTGCTCTATTAGAGCAAGGCTGTTATCCGCTACATCTGCGTGGCCTACGCATTGAATGTGTTTTTATATGGTGTGGTATCTAGGACTCGAACCTAGTTCTCTCTGCTTAAGAGGCAGGACTTCACCGTCAAAGTTTATCCCCCGATAAATATTTCTATGTACTGCTTTAATTTAAATCTAAATATAAGACCATTGAAATTTGATATTGACTTACCTGCATCTGCACCTAGTGGCAAAACAAATTATGCAGAAACATTTTCTTTGAATGACGTTAATCCTGAGCTTATCGACATATTAGATAGTCGAGATATAACAGTCACCTGGGTTGAAATATTTCACAAATACAATGGCATGGGTTGCTGGGAACAAATACATATAGATGAGTTCCAAGGCAATTTTGCAAAATTAAATTGGGTCTATGGCGGCGCCGATAGTTATATGTGCTGGTTTAAACAAAAAAGTAATGTTAACAAGCAGATAAAACATAACGAAATAGCTGGCCCATATATTGGATTTAATATCAACGAAGTTGACTTAGTTCACAAAGAACTATTGCAAGGCCCGTGTGTTATACAAGCAGGTAGCCCGCATAACGTCATTATGGGAGCCGAGCATAGACATGCTCTAAGCATGGTACTTGTTGATAAAAGATCATCTGTACGAAAAAGGCTTCCTATTGAAGAAGCATACGATCGTCTTAAAGAGTATACAGTTGGTGCGGGGTAAGGGAATCGAACCCTTGACTAAACGTTGGCAACGTTTGATTATACCATTTAACTAACCACGCTAAAGTACTATAAATAATGATATGTCATTATTTGTAGACACCGATATAAAATTTCCAGTGCCTTTTATAGATCTTCCTTCGTCGATATCGTCTATAGATATCGATTCTGCTTATAGCTATTTTTTAAAAGCAATTAGCACAAAGTTTTGCACTCCCGATTATACCAGAAGTGATCACTTCAACGGATCTATTTGGCTAAGATTTGTTAACAAGTGTATGTATCCAGAATTAGATACAGATGAGAACTGGGGCAACTTTTTTAAAGATTTTCTAAAAATAGAAGAAACTCCTGAACATAGAAAATTTTATAAAGACGCAGTTGCATTTTACAAACCTTATGTGTTTACATTAATGGACACATTAGAAGCTTATACTGGTAAAAAACATTTTGCTCATGGTGTTGAAATTAATATGATGCCTGCACATAGCAGTATCAAGGCTCATACAGATAATCATCCGTACGATGTTCAAACACACAGAGTTCATTTAGTGTTAAGCACTAACAATGATTCTTACATGATTTGCAACGGCGAACGTCGCCACTATGACAAAGGTCAATGTTTTATCTTTAATAACAAAATGCGTCACTCTGTACACAACGACGGTGACACACCTCGTACACATTTAGTCATTGACTTTTTACAATTTAATAACTGGTCTGGGTGGTAGGATTCGAACCCACGACCTCCGACTTCCAAGGCCGGCCGTCTGACCTGACTGACAATACACCCAGTTAAATTTGGTAGCCATGGACAATTTCGAAATGTCGACCTATCGCTTATCAAGCGATTGCTCTTCCTCTGAGCTACACGGCTAAATTTGGCATCCCGGGAGGGACTCGAACCCCCACGAACGGTTTTGGAGACCGTCATGCTGCCATTACACCACCGAGACATTATATATTTAATTGGCGGTCCCACAGGGTAACAATCCCGTCCTCTGGCGTGACAAGCCAGTATGCGTCCATGAACACCTTGGAACCATAAGTGGTACACCTAGGGGGAATCGAACCCCACGTTTCCAGATTGAAAGTCTAGCGTCCTAACCAATTAGACGATAGGTGCATTATTACTGGCAGTGAGTGTGGGATTCGAACCCACGTGCCGTTGTTTAGACGACAAACACCTTAGCAGGGTGCCGATTTCAGCCTCTCATCCAACTCACTATAAACTTGGCGGAAGCGGTGAGATTCGAACTCACGGACCCTTGTGAGGCCGACAGTTTTCAAGACTGTTGCAATAAACCGGACTCTGCCACACTTCCATTAAATTGGTGGATCGTAAAGGAGTTGAACCTAATCGCCAGCCGCCCTGCATAATTATGGCAACGGATTTACAGTCCGCCGCAGGGAATACGATCCAAATTTTTAACGCACTCTTTCGAATGCGTGTATTAAAGCACTCTACATGGATGAACCCACTTGCCTTACGGCCCGAGAATGCTTTAATACGCTACCTTTTTACCATCTCTGTTATCGCCAGAGACTTCTCATCCGGTAGGCCGCCCTCATTAATAGCCAGATGTTTTACGTGCCTAGCAGGGTCGCGTTCCCTATACACACGGTGCAGTCATCGCCCACTTTTATTAAGAGCAGACTCGTGCTGTTTTGCTGCTTCATAGTATAAGCGAGCACGTTCTAACTTATTCTCAATGAGTTGCCTCACCTGTTCATCAGTTAGAGCATAGTCGTTACGCCATTCTGCTTTGAAATTTTCTTTTACTGTCTTTTCCATTTTCCTTACGCTAAATGAAAGCCCCAGGGTTTTTACGCCTGGGGTCCTTGGATATTGAGTGTATTTTAGTTACACTACGGTCTCCCTGGACCCCTGATTACCTGGCTCGCGATCATTACTAAATGTAATGGTAGGCCAATGGCTGGACATCGCCACCTGTTTGGCTTGACAATACATACTGTAATGTGATCTCGATTTCATTTTAACTGTTTCTTTCCTTTAAGTTGCTGTTACCAGCGATAACTCTATTGTATATTAATTCCGAATTTTTGTCAACTACTTTTTTGTTGCATCTTTACAACACTTTATGTCGCTGACATCTTCTATTGTAGGTTTATTTATCTCTGTTGTCAACTAACTTGATCAAATAAAGAAAAAATTTTGGTGCCGGATGTCGGATTTGAACTGACGACCTACCGCTTACAAGGCGGTTGCTCTACCCCTGAGCTAATCCGGCTCTTACAACAGATTTCTATTGTATGATACTTATGATTTAATGTCAATTATTTTTGAACAACCTTAATGATCATAGCAGACGTATCAACTTCCCAGGGCTTATGTCCAAAATTTACATTTCCTGGCCAACGGTGATGATTGTTGTGCCGCATCTTATGCCTACAAAAATGTATTGGCCTGACCGGAGGGATTCGAACCCCCGACCCACAGCTTAGAAGGCTGTTGCTCTAATCCTACTGAGCTACGGTCAGATTATAAACTTGAAATCGATTTCCGTCCATATTTCCTGGCGCACTCAATACTAACACGCATTGCTGCCGCACAGGGAAATTTGTGATTCTTTTTAAACTTCCATTCATTCAAATAAAAAGGCTTGAGTACACGATCACCATTCCACCAACTACGCTGACATTCAATATAACCTAGTTCTTCAAGTTGATTACGCAACTTTGTAAACTCATCGTGATCTTTACTACTGATACTCAAACCCTTGTCATATCCTTTAAGAATTTTGATTAGGTCATCGTGTGTAGGATTATTACGATCATTGATAAAATCGTTTTCCGTCTTAACCATTACATCACAAATGTAAGCTTCATCAATATGAAATTGAGGCGCTCGTTGTGGAATTGAACCACTTCGTAACCCCTCTTCCTTGCGGGTCCTTGCTTTGGTCGACATTGTCAAGTTTTTCCGTTTTCAAGTGTAGTTAGTATCGAGCATAAACTGGCGGAGAGTATTGGATTCGAACCAATGATCAGAGTTTTTGCCCCGATGCCTTCTTAGCAGGAAGGTGCCTTCGACCAACTCGGCCAACTCTCCATAAACTTATTTAACAATAATATTCTTGGTGCCCGGAGCCGGACTCGAACCGGCACGCCCTTTCGGGCGAGAGATTTTAAGTCTCTTGTGTCTACCTATTTCACCATCCGGGCTAAAAATGGTGCCTCCAACAGGACTCGAACCTGTAACCAACGGATTATGAGTCCGCTGCTCTAACCAATTGAGCTATAGAGGCATTGTTTTTTATTTATTGTGTCTATTATAGCAGTATTTAATAATTAGTGTCAACTGTTTTATTGAATTGTTCTTCAACTTTTCTTGCTACTACTTTATGCAAACCGGGATTAACTTCCATGGCATGCGGAACAATGTGTTCACGAATATAATTACGCATATACTTGGTGTCCTTATTAGTAAAATCCTCTAACCAAGGTACATTATTACGCTCTGCCCAATTAATCAACTCCTGTTTCTGCGTCAACAGGAAAGGCCTAATAACACGGTTGCGTCGATAAGGAATCAGCTTGGCTGTGCCATGCATCATTGACCAAAGGTAGGTCTCCACACCATCGTCTAGGTGGTGTGCTGTGATGACATCGCGCTGTAGGTTGTCCAGGAAAGCATAACGTTCGTTACGCCAATGTTCCTCAAGACTGATATCATCAGGACGTTCATTTACAATATGTCCCTCGAAGAGATGCCAGTCCCGTTGTCTACAATATTCCCTGACAACCTGTTGTGCTGCCTCACTGGTTTCTGTTCCATGGTGAAAGAACGCACATTGCACACTTCTACTGCGACTAACAAAATCCGCCACGGCCATACTATCCACACCACCACTAAGAGCCACCAGTGGTTTAAGTGGTAGCTTGCCTAGTAGTTTAATCATTGATCTTCTTCTTCCTCATCCCAGGAATTTTCACTGATGCCAAAAAGCTCATCAATGTCTTCTGGGATATCACCGTCTTTGATTTCGTAAGTGTGGTCGCCATATTCAGAAGTATACTTACCACAGAAGCCAATGCCGGGCTCGTAGTAATAGAGAATAACGTCGAAGTCTAGTTCACTTAAACGTTCAGCGAAGGCGACAGGGGGCCCCCAGGCAGTGTCAAAATTTGCACATACACTGATCTCAGTCTGCTCACTGGGATCTGTTTCTCCAATATCCCATTTGGTGCCCCAATTGGCGATGGCCCATTCGTACCAGGTAGGATAGCCGTATTTCTTTACATTATTTTCGTGTTGCTCAACAATTTTCTTCTGTTCCTCAGGATCCTTAGAAGATCCTGCAACCGCCTCCTTTAGATCCCTGGGACAAGGAATGAACTCATTAAAAAGTTTTCCACGCTTCATAGCGAGAATAGCACGAGTAATCATCTGTGGATTACTATGCGTGAGTTCGATGTAATTATTGCACCAATTGGGCACTTAAATCTCCATTAAAGTTCAAAACCTACGGCTCTTAGTTCGGCGGCCGCAGTATGCCGATGGTCTGCTGTAATTTCAAGTGTAGTAGGTTTCTGATTATATTTCAAGCCATCATAGATGTCTTTGGCTTCTTTGAGCCCAAGACGACGCTTATCAATGGCTCGAATTGCCTTGATGCATGCTACTGCATTGGCATCTGAGTGAACACGAAACAGAGTGATCCTACCAGTGAACTGGCCAGTAAGCATGGTGATAAAAACTTCGCCTTTGAGATTGGGATCAATATGATCCGCAAGACGCTCGAAGGTTTCCATGCCTTTTTTCTCGCCATAGTGATGCACAATGCTCTGCATGAAAGCAATAGCATCGCTGACCAGTTGCGCCCGGTCATCAATTTCATTTACCGAATGTTGTTCGACCATTAGCGTATTAATCTCCGCTGTCGATTTCGTAACGATATCCACAATGCTTGCAGGTATAGCCATGATAACACCTACCTAGAAGTTTATAGTCGTATTCATGAACACAGGGTTCTCCTGTATCTTTACGCAAGGGCACTTCACCTGTGGCCATACCATACATAGTTTGACCGCCACAGTTGTGACAGGTTCGATGAGTCTTGCCCTTATTCCAAGAATACGTAGACTCGTCAGCAGTCAGTGGCACCGACTTGGTGCCATTGCATACTGGACAAACTCCATAGCCTTCTTTCATTTTACGACCTTTACACGAGTAAGCCAAGTTTCTTTTACGCCGGTACGATCGTTCTCCTGACAACGCTTAATGCTGCCAGCGATCACAACCTTCTGACCCTTGGGATAACATGCAGGGTCATGTGCCGTGCTAAACTTGACAATATTGACACCGTCAGTGGCAGTGACGATATGGATGTTATAATTACGGCTGTAGACCAAGTCCATGATTTCTACAGTGATTCGTTGTTTAGTGCCCACCTGGCCTAGATAGTTGCTGGTGGCAACCATGCTCTGCTCTCGAGCAGACTTTGCTTCACGCTCCAGATCCTTACGATAGGTTTTGGGCAGAGCAGCCATACAGGCAACGTCGAACTTGCTGACCTGCTCCTTGGCTACAATGTCTGCAATATTATCCAGAAAGCCATTGGTCAGCGGACCCATGAGCTTACGCATCAGCAGACCCTTAAAGTGATCGTGCATACGTGCACCCTGATCCTTGTCCTCCTGCGTGAGAAGCTGAGGATTTTCCAGAAGATCATAGGCAATGGCCCTGTTGAACTTGCCGCCTTCAGGAAAGGGATAGGTATTCTGATTGAGATAGTTACCGCCGTTGATACGATCGGCGCCTGCTACAGCCGCCCAGGCGAGTTCAATGTCGAAGAGCGGTTGCGGGGTACGGTTGTATCGCATGTCAGATTCCTCGTTCGTTAACTAATATCAGTAGTATACGACAGATCTGATTTTCGGTCAATTATTGATTATTATTGGCAAGTCCAGGCCTGTTGCTTGGCTTGGCTGTAACAGGCATCGCGATGCTGATAACCATATCGCGGATCATTACGAAACTTTGCGTCACAGCCAGCGATGCGAGCATGATACATTTCCTGATTCAGGAAACAGACTTCACGTCGATGATATACGGGGGCAGGTGCCGGAGCATAGACAACACCTGGACTAGCAGGATGCTGACTGCCAATGGCAGTACCAATAACAGCACCAACAGCGGCGCCGCCACGGCCGCCGACGGCATGACCGAGAACAGCACCAACGCCTGCTCCAACAGCCGTGTTGGCTTGTTGGTGCGTGGCGCAACCAGTAAGGACAACGGTGGACGCAATGGCGCCAACAATAAGAGCACGTTTAAGCATTTTCAAACTCCTTGACATGTTTACATGCACCACGGAAAGTGAACCCGGGACAGGTGCAAGTCTTCGCATCGGGATCAATAAAATAGGAATTACCCTTGCTGCCTTTGACCTCGATCAACTTGCTCTGGATCTTTACCTTGAACAGTTTCGTATCTGCCTTGACAAAGGTCCTGCCTCGACGATCTATCATCATAGGCTTGCTGAAGTAAAAAGGTTCACTTTCGCCAAACTTGATGTAGGCCACTGCCTTACTGCCGTCAAACAAATAAATGTGATTGGGCTGTACCGCAATGTCATTCCATTTTGTTGTTTCGCGAAGTGCTTCCACTATTTACTCCATCACTATGCCATAAGTATAACAGGAACAGGATTTATTGTCAATTTCGGTATTAATCACCAGCCAGTCGCATGATCTGCGCCAGCTCGTCACTTTCCACGTAGAAGTCTGTACGCGGATCCCAGTATTGACCCGCTTTAGGGTCATAGTACAGGATACGGCCATCGTAGTAGAAGGGGCCTTCTAGGCCCTTGCGTGGGCCGAAACCTTGCATGATTTCTTCTGTCTTGCCAATTACACGATAGCCCACTGCGAACTCCGTTTTGTTTACGATAATGCTAGTATAGTGGAATTGGTATTTTCGGTCAATTTATGAGTATTTTTGATTGAAAACGGCTGTCCTAGCTCACTATAGTCGACAAAATCAAGAGCATGACAAGCTCTTCATTGCCCTGGAAAGTGGGGCCAGGGCACAGATACGTACCCCAGCCACTAAACCCACGATGAGCATCTGTTGCGAAAACACAACACCAAAAATACTCATTAATTGACTTAAATTACCTCGTCGAGCAAGTCCCTGAAAAGGGCATGTTTGTGGCCCAGTCTAAAACGGACTGCTTGGCCGCGTCAAAATTCACTGCTGATTCCTTTTGCAATTACAAGGGCGTCTACCCTGATTACAGTCCCCACTGCATCCGGGAGTATCATCTAATAGACGATAAGCAATCACACAGGTAATTAAACAGATAATACCAATTAGATAAATCATACTTCTAAAACTAGTTTAGGATCCCAACCCGAATCAGGCTCAAAGCCTTCATAACCACGTGGGTTGCTGACAACCCTAGTGTCTCCGATCATATAATCGTTGACATTGTGTACATGACCATGTGTCCATAGTTTAATCTGAGGATGATCTAGAATAAACTCTGACAGATCACTGGCATATGCACCATTAATTAGTGATTCATTGACATACTTTTCACTAATACTCTTAAAACTAGGAGCCATGTGTGTTACTACCACACATCTCTTGTCAGCATTTTGCCTGAGAATTTCTTTAATGTAGCCCAGAGATCGACGGTGTCTATCGGCCGCATGTGCCGGCCGCAGGCGTGTATAACCATGACCGTCATGTCGAATGATTCTGAAATCATTCATCATGTCTGTAACGGCATGCAAGGTCAGAGGATCGCCTCTGTTCATATCGGTCCATAGTGTAGCACCAACAAAAACTACATCGTCGATGACTTTACAGTCGTTTTCCATGAAATAAATGTTAGGAAACTTAGTACACTCATCACGAAGATACTGTAGGCTAGCAATAAACTTGCCATGGTAGAATTCGTGATTGCCGGCGACATAAACTACATGTGGAAATTGAAAACTACAACGCTTCAAAAAGTCTCTAAAACGCTTGGCCTTATCTCTCCTAGAACCTAGAACAACATCCATCACCGGATCGTTTTCAGGATGATTGTGCAGATCTTCAGCGACCATGATATCGCCACTTAGAATTAGAACATCGCAGTTTTCTTCATTCTTGATGTTGATGTCACTAAATTCCAAATGTATATCGCTAACTACTTTAATTTTCATTTTAATTTATCCACTAAACGTTTGTGATACCACTCCTCTTCACCAGCAAATTTAGGACAGGATTCTAGCAAATCATCCAGTATAAACTTAATCTGCACTAGATCTTGTTTAATTGCGCTGGTGGTGAAACCGTCATTATATGGGTTACGACATTCTGTCGCCATGCGGCGGATTTGGGCGACGATGTCGCCCTCATCCCAGGATTTTTTAAAACCCATTACATAACTTCAGGTTGCATAATCTTGACACGCTTTACCTTGCCGAGATTCGTCTTAATCTCTGCTACACGATCTTGTAGCCAGGATTCCTTTTCTGCTTCAGCCTTTGCAGACTGGAAGTCGAAAAAGGTTTTACGAAACTTGCCGCAAGTAACAGTCCAAGTCATACCACTCATAATTACCTCTTAAGGTTAAGTTAAACACAGCCTGATTATAACACAGATTCGAGTGGGCTGTCAATACTCAAATTCACCAGAATAAATACCATATGGCTTTATTTGTAGACCCCAAGGAGAAAGAACGCAGGATAACCATTTGCTACCATTGCGAGCATATACGTCTGCCCAGCCAGGTCTGTGGCATCTGTTGGTGCTTTCTTCCTGCAAAAACAAGATTGGCTCGCAGTCATTGTCCTATAGGTCGCTGGAAGCTCAACGATTCTTCAGCATCTCCATAAAAACTGCCTTACCCAATTCTTCACTAAAATCTTCCTGACTAGTAATGATGTGCAGGCTACGTAGATGGTTGTCATTCCTTTTGTCATAATAATTGGTCTCCACCACGTAACCACCACTGGCATGATGAATGGTAAAGTTCACAGCATTACGATCATTGTCCAGGATGCGGCCGCGTTGACTACCAATACTGATTTTTTCTGGTTCGTCCGAAGAACTATGTAGTAACCAACGTCCTAGTTTAATTTTTAAGCTGTTTAGCATGTTGTTCCTTTAACATCAATAATATCTAGAAAAAGTGTATCTTTATACGCATTGGTCAGCGGCAACAAGTCCATGTCATGCTGATAATATCCTTGTATTACATTGTTATAATAATCCTGACTTGGTGTCTGTAATTGAGTGGCAGAAACCATGTAGTAGATCATGGCATCTATTTTAATGCCTTTCATATCTACTTGAACAATTTTCTTTTCATAGTAATGCGGATAACCTTCTACCATGTCCAACGCTCGTTCACACTCGCCAGTAATAGTCCATAATGCACATTCCATGCTGGCGCCGGGTTGGTATTCTGCGTCGGCATGAAATTTAAAACGCAGTACATGATCCATCAACGTAACTTTTCCTAGGCTTATTGCCCTGGGGCATCTACGTGCCATACCACTAAGATTCGTGTTCATGCCGTAGGCAAGATAATGCATCAAAGGTCAAGTCCTAATTCTTTAAGATGTTGTTCGTTAGCCATGAATGTTTTTTCGGGGAAACGTTTTTGCATGGCTTCTCTAATTTCATTGGCTGTTCTACCCTGAGCTACAAAGGTGTTAGTTTCACGCTCAAAAGCATAGTATATGTCACCATGCTTTTCGATTGTAACTGGTACGATGTTCTTCTTGATTTTTTCTTTAAGCTCTGGCAGTCTTCCTTTCATCTCTTGATTTTGTCTTTCAAGATATTTATGCAAGATCCTAATGGTCAGCCAGCCCAAGAAGGCATAAAAGAGGAATGTTCCTAGATCAAAATTTTCCATTACCTCTTTTCAATAACCTTATCAGCCAGACCGTAATCAACAGATTCCTGTGCACTCATAAAAAAGTCACGTTCCATATCGGCAATGAGTTGCGAATAATTACGACCCTTGCTGTTGTGTTTGACATAAATTTCTGTCAGGCTCTGTTTCATCTTAAGAATTTCCTTAACCTGAATCTCCATGTCAGTGGCCTTGCCGCCTGCACCACCGCTGGGTTGGTGGATCATGTGTCGCGCATTGGGGAGAATGAACCTCTTGCCGGCGGCACCTGCTTGTGCAAGGAGACTGCCCATCGAACACGCCTGTCCCATAACATAGGTGCTGACATCTGGTCGGATAAACTGCATAGTATCGTAAATAGCCATGCCGGCTGTGACACTACCACCAGGACTGTTAATAAACATAGTGATGTCAGCATCAGAATTTTCACTTTCCAAGAACAGCAGTTGCCCAACGATCAGATTAGCCATCTGATCATGCACTTCACCCTCTAGCAGAATAATGCGATCCCGCATCAGTCTACTGTACAGGTCCATGGCACGTTCGCCATTACCTGATCGTTCAAGAACCATTGGTACTAGACTCATATATTTCCTTATTGTTAGTTTATTATACGCTATTGCTAATATCATGTCAACTGGGTCGCCATTGTTTGAATGGCACGCATGCAGTCAAGACTTTCAAATTGTCCATACCTTCCAGTTTTTCTTGGTAACGCCAAACTCCTGTAGCATCCTGACGGCACAACTGTTCTAATTTTCCGGTCATTGGTACTGACACCTTGTCTAAATACGTCTGATCAGACGGCGCTCCGGTGAATAAAAATATAACTAAAAACCAACTAACGTTCATCTTTGTTCTGTCCTGCTGACAATACAAACATAAAAGCATCTTCCTCACTGGCAAAAGTTATTTCCAGAACAGGGGAGCCGTTATTATATAATCGTTGTAGACTAATGTCTGAATAATTTTTCTCAAGCCAACGTTCTAACACATCAAAACCAGGATACGGTGGGTAGGTGGGGTAAAACGTATTATAGGGCCATGCCCACACTACCGTACCGGTATTTTTTCTAATCTCAATGGCCCAGGTCAACTTTCCTGACATTCAACCTTTTCCAGATATTGCTCATCTACTTTCTCATCCATATTGGATCTAAAAGATTCATAGTAAGGATCAGTATGTGTAAGTACCTGGCTATAGGCGTCTGTTTCCGGTTTTTGTTGCTTGGACTTGCTCTTAGGCCAGAACTTTAACATTATTCTATACCTTGTTCAATCTAAATTTTGACAATACTGCATTGGCTTCTGGATAAACATCTGTGTCCTGCTCGTCTGCTATGGCCAAGGCCAACAGCACAAGAAGTTTATTCGCCATATCCTGTTCGGAATCGTCCAAACAATCAAACCAATCTAGATAATCTCCTCGGGTCTGGAAAGCCCAGATGATATCCAGCATGTCGCATTGCTCTTTGCTCAGCCCATTGATTTCTATCATGTTAGTCCAACCTCGATCCGACACTAGCATTGATTCCATAACTCTTGAGCACATCTGCATAGGCACGTGCTCCTGCTTCCAGAGCATCTACACTCTGAGTAAACATCTTACTGGGATTCCAGAGTTGCAGTCCGCCGCCATAAGCCTTGTCAAAGCCGACACTTTTCAAGGCCTTGCCAAGACGAGTGTTGCCTCGTTCGCTAACAGTAACCCAGGCAAATCCACAGGGGAAGCCGTCACCATACTTAGTCAGAAAGGTCTTAGTCGCGGTGCTGGCCGCATCAGATGCTTGATTGTGAATAGTTTCAATATCCATATATGCCTCTTAGGAATTAACTGTAAGGTGGGGGCTAAAAATATCTTCGATCAGTCGTGTCTGTGCATCACTGTTCCACTGATCAAAAGGTTTGAGACTTTGATCAGCGATCCAGTCCAAAACAATTTCCTTAGGACAATTCAGCTCACGTGCGATCTGCCCAGCATTGAGTCCCTCAATGTAGAGCTGTTCGATTTCGTAGGCTAGCTCACTTATTTTGCTCATTTAAAACTCCTTTACGTCTACAATTTCGGTTTCGGCAATGGCAGGATGTTCAAAGGCATAGTCCATCTCCTGGACCACCTCTGTGACATCTGCGTCTATATCAATCCACATACGGACCAGCACATCTACTCTACGACGTACCTCACTCATTATCCGGTCTCCTTTTCATTACAAAACTCAGCAAACTCACTCCAGGAGCCGCTGAAAATAATATCAAGATCACTGCGTACCTGCACAATGCTTTCAAAGATGTGATACTCGTACTCCTGCCCGCAGTCGCCTGCGGTTACGGGGTAGAGATAGAAGGAACCAACGCCTACTTTGAAGTGGGCAACAAGTTGAGCGGCGAGGCATCCCATGCCATTGGCAGTCTTACGTTCTTCGCCTAGGCTAATCCCATTGGTAATTGCTTCAAACGAGCCAAGAAACTTGGCAAGCTCTGCGCCATGGCCAGAGGGATAACCGTCCCATTGTGCATACATGTTGATAATGGGTTCATTGTCGTCATCATAGACGAAGGTAAGCGAGCGAGTTCCCATGTTAGGCTCCTATTATTTCTGCTTGCGAGGACGACCACGACCGCGCTTGGGTTGATCAACTTCGGGTGCAGACTGATTCAGTTCTGCAAGGCGCCCAGAGTAGGCACCTCCACCTGCACGATGAATCAGACCGGTCTTGGTGAAAGTAACAGTACCGCCCTTGTGGGTTACAAAAGATTTTTTCATTTTTACATACTCCAATAAGATTCGCTAGCAGGGTTACAACACCAGGGGGTGTCACTGGCAATTTCAACATCCTGGCCAGTCATCAGGTTCTTTACTGTCTTAGTCGCAGGCTGAACATCAAAACGCCAACCCTGCTTCTTGGGGTAGAGTTGAGCTGTCAGTTCGCGAAGTTCGCGTTCTACAGTATCACGAGCCATGTCACGGAAGGGATACTTAGCAATGAAACGCTCGCCAGACTTGCAACGCTTGTCTGCCTTATAAACGCTCACCAACCAATCTTGCTTAGACATTTCAACTCCGAAATGTTCTTTAATCTTGCCTACATAAGTAGATGCAGGTTCACGATGGTCTACTGCATCAGCGACAACTTTAGCACATTCTTTCACAATCAACTCGGCGAACTTTTCTTTTTCTTTATCAGTCCAATAATATCTACCAATTTCATTGTCCAACTTTCTAATAAGTTTTCGAATTCGTTCGTTCATACAAATTCTCCAATCAAGACAGTGTATTGGTCGCTGGAAGGAATTTTACGGGCGAACTTTTCTGCTTCTTTTACAGATGGAAAATACTCTAATACATCTTGTAGGCGACTATCATGCCACTGACGATATACACAATATTTCATCATTCAACTCCTGTTTCGTTACTGTTTCACTAGTATAGCACTTCTGGTATTTTCGGTCAATTTATGAGTATTTTCGGGTTTCTCCACTATAAATAAGGCAATGGATGGACTCAAAATATATAAAATTCAGGATTTATCCAATCAATTAGTAAACCAGATACTAGAGCAGGGCCTGTCAGATATGAATGAAAATCCTGCCCTGGAGAGAAATTACTCTCCCGCTTACGCATATGATCATGCCAACTTGTTTTATCTGCTGGCCCAGGGTAGATTTCAGCAGGGCTGTTACTACGTTCTTACCGATAAAAATGATAGGTATATAGGTAGCGCAGGTTGGAATCATCACGACAAAATTACTGCACTGGTGATGGTCAGAATGTATGTGTCTAAGGAATACAGGTCTAGCTATATATTGGGGCATACCATATTGCCAGGTATTATAAAAGATGTGGATCGTTACAGACGCATATGGATGACTATGAATCAATATAATAAATCATTATATGCATGGTTCCTTAGAAAGGAGCGTACAGGAAATTCGGGCATGGCAAATTGGCCGGAAATTTACAATAACTTTAAGCCTATTGGCATAAGAGTTGTGAACAGTGTAGATCAATTTGTTGTCGAACTAGATAAAGGTAAATATATGACTAGAGAACAAAAGTTAGCACTACTGATAGAAGGTATTGTGGAATTAAACAATGTGGATAGATCCTCACTAAATCTGACAGAATCTACTCCATTGTCTGAATTAAAATTAGATTCCTTGGATATTGTAGAATTACAAATGTTCTATGAAGATAAAACAGGTACTATGATTCCTGATTCCACTAAACCTCTAGTTACAGTAGGCGACCTATTAGAATTATTACCATAATATGTTTAGGGATATTTCCAAATCAATGTGGCTCTGTTTTATACCATTTGTGAGCCTGTCTATAATGGCTGTAGTGTTACTGGTTAATGGCACAATTAGTCCATGGTATTTGTTGGCCACATTTGTTATGTGGACGCTAATATCAGGTTTGGGTGTTGCTGTTGGTTATCACAGAGTATTCAGTCATAGAACACATACCCTACCAGTCTGGAAGGAAAACATTATTCTTTTCTTTGCATCACTTGCAGGACAAGGTAGCAGTATATTTTGGGTGTCTGTTCATAGAGGGTATCATCACCCGCATGCAGATACAGAAATAGATCTGCACAGTCCTGTCACTAAGAGTATATGGACAAGTTTCTTTGGTTGGACTGCAAAGATCACTGATAATACTGCACACTTGGTCAATATTAAGTACAGTATAGATCTAATTAAGAAGCCCAATCACATATGGTTTAATAACCACGTGTTTAAGATTCTCTGGGCCGTTCCTGCTATTGTAGCGGTATTTGATTGGAAACTAAGTCTAGTTGGTTTCTGTCTGGCTACTGGCCTAGGTCTACTACAGGATAATAGTGTCAACGTATTTGGTCATCTCAAGGCTTTAATAGGCTATAGAAATTTCGAGACCAAGGATAATAGTTATAATAACCCAATACTAGGATATCTTGGTTGGGGACAGGGCTGGCACAATAATCATCATCATGCGCCAAAATACTATGACTTCGGAAGTAGGATAAGCGGCAAATGGTGGGAGTTTGATCCTTGCCGCTTATGGATGTGGTTCTTAGGCAAGCCTAATACCACTGCCGTTTAATTAGCCGGCAAATACCACATTCTCATATAGATCCAAGAGAACAAGGTCTTACAGTTCATACAGACCTTGTTCTGTCAAAGAGAACTAGTAATAAGGAGTTCTCGCAAACTCATATCAAGATCCTGTGCTCAACATCAATACAGTATTGTCTGAACCATATTGGCGGAAACGTTCAATAAACACGTGGTGTTCATCACCAGACAGACTAATACACTCATCAGCGGCACGCCACAGATCAATCCAACGATCACCAGGAATAGCGACACTAACGGGCTCGTCACCCCAATGGTCCTTGTAGGCTACAACCTCGGCACCAGTGAAAGGATGCTTGGCATAAAAGTCACCAACCTCATACATACTCCAGATGCTCTTGAAGTGACATTCTGATTTTACATGATCAGCAAGGTCACTGCGCTCGCTAAAGAGACTATCATCTTCCTCGTAGGCTCGCTTCAAGGATTTGCGGATCTGCTCCTTGGCACGTGCAAGTTGCGCGAAACGATCAGGATGAATGACATCCTCTAGACTACGAGTCAAACTGTCCAGGTCGCAGAGTGCGTTATGAATATCCTTGAACTCGTCAACAGTAAGGGTGGGGTTAGCAATCATTTCTGTCTCCTAAAATTAAACTACTTCCAGCATGTTAGCAGGAACCCGCCAGCGATATCCCGATGCGGTCTTGACCGTAACATACTTGATGGCGATCTTCTCCACAGTGCCCTGCACACCCGAGGGGTTCTTAGTGCTGGTCCAACGAACCGTAGTGCCCACGGTCAGGTTACGCTTAACCTGCTTCTGCAGACAACTGCGAGCGAACTTGACCGCATCGATCATGCTGGTCAGTTCAACATCACTCCACTGACCAAACATAATAGCACGATTAACATCTTGAATCGTATTCATTTCGTTGATTCCTTGTTGAAATATCAGTATTATATGATATCTGGGAATTTCGGTCAATTTTTGTTTATTTTTAGGTCCGAGCTCTTGAACAGCAGACCGCATAGGATCAGGATACCCCAGGCCTGTATCCATGTGATCTCATTGATGCCGGTGACAGCACCCACTAGGCACCCGTTCCAGAGTAGCATAACAGGCAGGCTGAACAGTAGCCCAACAAAAACCACCAGGGTCAGCAAGAGCAGAATTGCCACAATAACGTGCATGATATCTCCTTAAATAGATTCCAAAAACCGTTGCATGCTAGCGGCATCTTTGAAAGTTTGGGTGCCGTGTCTGCTAGTACGAACTAGAATAAAGTTTCGATTATAGATCTCTACTGTGGCATCCAGAGTTCGAGCACGACCAAAGGTCACGCTTAGATACTTGGTGCCTTTCTTGTTGACATGCTCTCCTGTGAGCACACCGTAGGGTGCAGTAAAGTTCTGACCTAGGGCCCAGTTATAAACTGCGTCTTGAATTTCTTGGCTATTCATGTTGAAACCTCGACATGTTTGCTGGCAAATGCATAGACCAGTTCGTGACTGCCCCAAGCATCTGCGGGCAGTTCACAGTAGATATACTGAACAATTTCAGGTAATGCAGCAAGATTTTCTTTATCTGCTCGGCCCACGGCACCAAACAGATCGTTGCTGAGCACCTTGACTAAGAAGCCTCCGGGCAGAATCCCATGATTAACATAGCGATCCAGTGCGGCCAGTGTAAGTTCGGGTATCATTTTCACTCCTATATTACTACTGATGATAGATAACCATGTGATCCACGCCGGGCACATTGCCGACGGGACGATAGACACATTGCTCGCCATCCCAGCCATCCTGATCAAACAGAACGTCATGCTCGCCGACTACAGTAAAGCGAACTTCTTTGCCAGTGTGATGGCTCTTGACGAAGAACTCGCGGGGCATGCCAAAGTATTCGCTGGCGAGCTTGAGAACCCGACGCTTCTTGTCGTACTCACAGAGCCTGAGTGAAACGATAGGGATCTGCGGTTCATCATCTTCGGGAGAAAGAGGATAATGCTGGGCTTCCCACTCGGGCGATACTTTGCGAAACATGCTATTCATTATTACCACTCTTTGCGTTCGAAGGTTGTATTAAAGCCCGCCATGTAGGCATCCCACTCGGGAGATCCCTCTTCGGGAATCACTTCTTCGCTGGAATAGGTGTCGCCCATAAAGTAATGGGGACGGGCAGGGCGCCAGTAATAGGCGTCTGCACTACCGCGGTCGAAAGGACCGCCGTGTCGTTTATCATAAGACATTGATTGCTCCGTTTCGTTTACCATAATGCTAGTATAGCAGAACGGCTATTTTCGGTCAATTTATGGGTATTTTAGGCGGAAACCCACTTTTCCCCGTGTAGCAGGTACCAAAATAGTGCATCTTCGTCGTTTTGAAAAGATATGCACCATGTCATGGGCTCGTCATTTTTCCAGCGAAAGTCAAAATCTTTAATGGGGACTAGACCCATGTTTTCGCACTCACGCTCAATGGTACGTAGATTCCAACTGTCCAGTAGATATTGTATCATCCATTATTTACCTAACCCCCGTATCGTAATTTGAACATCATACCCAGTTGTTCGTCATAAAATGAAAACTCTGTGCGTCTTGGCCTTCTAACCACATCTCCAAAATTAAATGTAAATTGAACTCGTTCAGGAAAATAAGCAAAATCAAAATCTTTGCCTTGCTCATAACCAGAATGCCTCAAGTTATATACTATATTCATAATCGAATTTAAGTCAATATCGTCTAAAGTCACAGTAATCATCCCCAACGTAACTTCAACATAAGGTAAAATTCATTGCTGACATCGAATCTGGTTCTGTATACTGCACCAATTTTGTCTATGTGTTCGTACCATTCCTTGCTATGATTAGGTTGTCGTCTAACCCAATCTGCAACTTCTTTTATGCACTGAATTGTATGCCAATTTTCTTTATCCACTGGATAGCTGGTGAGTATACGATGCTTGGGTTCATCAGATACAATATTCCACATCTGCGCCATGACACTTTTTCCTATGCTTCTACCACCCATGTAAATTTTCATTTCTCTTGGATCACTTCCTGTACATGCTGCCCATAAGTCTTTTTGCCAGTTATGCATTATGCCTAGCAATATCTTCTACAGTAGATTTGTTGTCCGCATGTAGACCAGTGGGCTCAACATGCGATGCCAGACACCAAAAAGAATCTTTTAAACATAGTCTATTTACATATTTCATATCCAGCATAACTTGAAAAGAAGTGCATGGTTATTGTTTGGTATGTCGAAATTGAACTTATCAGAGAAGGGATCATTGGCATTGATATCCAATGAATATTTCCATTTTTTATTGTCTAACCAGCTGGCGGCACCTAGGGCTTTGAGTGCACCATTGATAGTAATAATCATCAGGGCCAACCCCATCGTAGCGTAAACAGGCTGGTTTCTTCCTTGTCCCTGAAAAAAATTCTTGTTCTATATTCATCACGTAGGTAAGTCCAAGCAGGGTTTATGTCCACGGGCATGGGTTCAATGCTAGAACCCGCCTCCCAGTCAGGTAGTGGTCTTGTGATGCCCCATTGATCTATACACCAGTTCTTGACTTCGTAGAAATTTTCTACAGCATTTTTGCCATAGTAAAATTCAACAAAGTATCGCATGATACCATATCCATTATGTCTACGGTCTAGTTTTTTAACTTTATGTTTCATCTTCGCCCCCATACTTTAATTTATATACGAATACAAATTCCTCTGCCGACCTATAAGTAGGGAACAACCAGGTGTTAAAACTTTTTCTGCTAGCGCCAGTTGCACTTACCATATCTGCCAGTTCTTCTTGCTCTCTGGCACTGGTTAGATAGAGTAGTTCATCCACGTGCAATACACAATAGCCGTTATTCTTCTTTTCTATTTTCATCTTTCACCAAGGCAGCTACAAACAGGAAGTGCTCATACGCTTCCTTCACACTGGGATGTTCCATGAGTTTCATAGCTTCATCCTGCATGGCTTTGACTCCAGCTTCTACAATATCATGCACACTGGAGCCACGCAATGTGCAAAGCTCGTTACCAAATTCTTTTTCCAGCTTCTTCCAGGCTCTGCGTTGTCCTTCTGTCAGAGGTGTACGCACTGGTCGCAGTTCACTGGCCTTGATCAAGGCGCGGCACATTACATCTTCTGCCACACGGCCTGCGGCAATCATGGGCGCATAAGCAGGGTCAATATGAAACCTGCGACTACTACCGCCAGGATAACACATGACGAGATGATTACCTTTAGGAAAACTATCCAGGTAATCGTTGTCATATTCTGCCACCGGGACATATCGCCTTCCTTTCTTCTCATAGAAAATCTTTTTCATACAACCTTGCCAAGCACACCATAAATTAGTTGATCTAGTTCATACTGATAATCTCGATTCATTCGACGGTTCAGCCAAATGCGTTTCAGTACCTCACGCATTTCTTCGACGTTAATATTTTCGGTATTATATTCGTGGCCGCGAGATTCAAGTTCTTTAACTAGATCCTCTGTATCAAATTCTGCGAGATCAACTTCAACTTCTGTATAGATTGTCTTATACATTATATTCCTTTACGCAATTACTTTTTTGTGGTTGGGATTGTAGTCACTGTGAATCTTATGACCGTTTTTGCGGATTGCATCAACAATCATCTGCGGTGTATGTTCGAACATTACTTTAACACAGTCGTAGTCAACGTCGACCTCTGTAGTGAAAGCATAGATTTCATAACTGCGTTGTGTATTAAACCTTGCCCGCATGATCATCATACTAATATTATAGGGAAACCTATAGGTTTCCCCTTTAAGGCCAGCCATCATGGCATCATGATCGCTGTCTGTAATATCAAACAGACTTTCCAGACCATTGCAGTCCCACATGGCCAGGAACCTGTGTTCCGCTTTACTTTGCTTCTTTTTCGACATTTGTATGATCCTTTGCAAGTGCTCTTAGCATTTCACGATGACGGTATTCGTCTTCTTTTTTAGTGCGCTTCTTTTCGTCGCTGAGCCTTAGCATGCCATCATAATTACGTGCCCAATTTACACCTTGTACCCAGATGCGAATTTCGTTTAGGGTGCCCACAAACAATTCTGCATCTCGAGTGTAAATGGGCAGGGCATTTTCATCTTTGGGTTTAACACCGGCACGATCACCAAAGTCTTCTGTGCCACTCCAGTTACCGTGCTTGGCCAAGCACGGTATACCGTGCTTGGGATTACAAAGAATAAGACCAAGTCTGGTAAGATCGTCCTCTAGCCTACGAAGTTCTTGTACTGCACGATATCCAGCCATATCTATTCCTTATGCAACATAACTAAGATCGTCGAAGGTACGCAGGCTTTCACTGCCATCGTATTCTTCCACACTAAATCTGGTACCCTGCTCTACCCAACGAACAGTCAGGCCATCTGCTCCGCCCATGTAAGAAGTATAACCCAACTCTGCACAAAGGGCCTCAATTTCAGATACAGACTTGTCAGCCAGTACGGCATCAACGATACGGCTATCAAACAACAGGGCTTCTGCTTCTGCCTCGTCAGCCCATGTGCTCCAGCCGGCACCGAAACCGCCACTGATTAGTACAGCGACATTTCCGTGTTCATCGTAACGCTTAGAGTATTTCATGCTTCTTATTATAAGCTATTTGCTATTTTTTGTCAATTAAAAAAATAGCCGACGAATCGGCTATTTTGGTTATTGGGTGTTTACTTATTGTAGTGTTTCTTTAAAGAATTTACCCCAATCAGAAAACCCTGTATTTGGATCACCGGTATGACCATACCTTGCAGAATTATTTCTGGCTTTAATCAAACAATCATTCTTCCATTCTTCCCAGCCTTTGGGAGTATTTGGATAAGTTTTGCTATTAAATTTTCCACGAATTTGATCATAAGTCACATCTGCAACACAACGAGCCGGATTTTGTGCGTCACTAGATCTTTTCAGAGCAAAGGGTGCATCAAAATCATGATGTTGTCCAGGTAGTTCGACGAATTGATACTTGGCGCCTTTAGCATTGGCATAGTCTGCGTAACTCTTGCAGGTTTCTGCAGGCGCATCTTGATCTTCGCTACCAATCAGAATCAGCAAAGGAACATTTAGATAATTGTCATAGACATAACGCTCATTGCAATTACCATAAAGCGAAGCAATTGCGGTAAGTGTTACTGGCTCTTTGCCGCTAACACGCCTAAAATGATGTTGCCATTCTCTCTTGGAGAGCAAAATACCAACGCCGCCTCCCATACTTTCTCCAATGTATCCCACATTGGTATAACCACGATCTTTAAAATAAGCCACGGAATGGTAGACATCAATAACCATGTTGTGTGCTGATGCGCCTCGGCGTGCCGCCGACACAAAGTCCCATTGTGCATTACTGACTCCGCGGGCTCCCCAATGGTCAAGTACGACCGCAGAGATACCCAGAGTATTAAGATGTCGAGCATAACGATGGTGCCGCTCATCTACTCCTGCAGAATTATGTGTAATAAGAACTATAGAATAGTTTGATGCCTGATACAATTTTCCAGGTACAGTGATATTTTCACATGTATCCAGGAACCTATTCTTACTAAGACAATTTTGTGTAGGAATAGAAATATCAGTTTGGGCCTGTGCTACACTAATAAAGGCAGTAAATAAAAATGATAAAAGTTTCATGATTAATATTCGATTAATTTCCTAACATCTGCATGTTTAACAACAACGCTATGATATTTCTTTTCATACTTGACAGGCAGATCTAGAGTTACAGTAATTCTGGGACCTTAGTATTCGCTTATAACACTGTCTGTTCCCACGGTACTAATAAAAGGTATGTTATTCCAGCGACCAAAAATCCTGTCGCCTATTTCATATACTCCCTTATATCTATTTTCTTCAAAATACGTAGCTATGCTCGGCATTTTCTTTGATCCTTTCGATCTGTTCACGCAAAATCTTTTCCACCATTTGATTCAGTGTAAGGTCATGTTCGTGTGCCATCATCATCAGGCGGAACATTTCATCATCAGATAGATCAATAGGGACAGATACTCTGGTGTCATATTCCAGACCCTGATAGATTTTGGTGCCCTTATCGAAATAATCGTCGACAACTTCTAGGTCAATGAACTTAACACAATCCCAGGCATCGTCACCACAGTTTCTATTTTTTACTTCCAGACGAAACTCTTCATTGAAGTCGGGATTTACCCAACGATATGCACGAGTATTTTTATAATCGTATAGCTCTAGCATGTAGCAAGTCTGATTTTCACGATCAAAGGTGATAGTAGAACTCCATCCATCTTGTTCACCGTTCCAACTATCCAGACACTGGGCGTGCGGCCCAAATGAATCCCAACTATACTCGCTACCTTCAGTGATGCGATAGCTTACCATTTTCATCCAACGTTCCATTAAATTCATAATTACTCCTAATTAAACTCTTTGGGTTTCCAAAGTTTAGCAAATTTTAACACGTTTGGCAAATTATTGTCAACTGGACAGACGACCGCACAGGATTTTTTTGCTCCTAGCGTATTATTTTCATGACCAAGATGCACATTAGGTAGTTGGGCAATCTTGTCAAATTCTTTTTGATTAACACGTACAACACATTTCTTAAATGACTCATTGAACCATTTTTGGTATTCAGGTATATCCTGAAATTTGATATGTGCATTTAATACTGAATGTGCCACCAGTGTGGGTGTCATATAGTCTGGAAATTCATCCAGAACAGCGATATACATTCTCATAGGTGTTCTATGTCCTGATGTTACACCAAAGTTAGGATAGCATACATTTTCAAATTCTTGTCGAACTGGGTCTGTCACTGTCTTGGGGAAATCAATAGTATTGTTGGTATTAGTATAATGCCTCATTTAATTCCTTCTTTAAGATATTTCCAACCAGTAAAACGTTCGTATTCTTCTTCTAAACGAACAATTTCTTTTAACATGGTTTGACGCTTGTATTCGCGCCATTCTTGAACAATACGTCGAGTTTTTTCAGTGTTTGATACATCAGCCGCAAAGCCATCTATACTTTCATATCTAACAGCCTTACGCATCCACTCTCGATCTACCGTTATTTCTTTACCATAGTCAAATGCCCAATGACAAGCGTCGACTTCTATTTTAGCACAGGGTTCATCTTTGCGAGCAAAACTATGAGGGCCACCTAGACAACTTAATACAATGAAGTCCGTGCCTTTGACATCGACTACGACAAAATAAGGACAGAATCTCTCCTGCCAATAGTCTCCAGGTTGGGGGTTAGCTAAGGCATATTCATTGTCTCGTCGTTGACGTTCTGGATCGTAACTCATTTTTTCTCTACAATCCGCATGATATGTTCTACCCATTCAGGATTACGATCAATAATTTCATCAATTACATCATCTAGTTCTGCAAGGCTTAGCTTGTCTGATGTAGGATTACGAAAACAATCCAACATTTCATCTAGCGTCAAGTTTTTGTTATCACTGGACTTTATCATTCTTCAACTCCGAAATGTTTTATTTTCATTCCACGCCAAATAGGGGTCATTGATTCCCTATTAAAATACGGGTAGAAAATACCATCTTCTAACACCACATCCAGCGGAAGATATTCTTCTTGATTATGTTCATTGAAATATCCGGCAGACTTATAATCACCAGATCGACCCAGATCGCACTGCCTTAAATAATAGGGATTTTCTACCAAGGCCTTTATTAAAGTTGTCATTCTTCAACTCCGAAATGTTTTACTATTTTATCTCTACACCGTTTATAGAATCGTTGTTCAAATTCGTAATCAATTTCTTCACTATATAAATCTGGTTCGAGGGATAATAGACATTCTTGAACAATCAACAAGGCGAACTTGTTCAACCGTGCTGGCAGTAGTTTATCGGTATTGGGGTTGTTCCAATATTCCTCTGCCCAGATCTTGTCAGCAAGTAGTCGAATTCGTTCGTTCATTCTTCATTTCCACATTTTTAAGGTTTCCATCCTTATCAAAAGTAAATCTACAATTGACGGGATTGTCAAAGTTTACACCAATAGGATTACGACCGGCGTTGTAATATTCTTCACTCCACCAGATATGATCCTCATAAACAATATCACCGTTTTCTAAGCGAGTAACACCGGGAAATGGATTTTTAATCGTTGTCATTCTTCAACTCCGAAATGTTCTTTAATCTTATTGGAAACATAAATCATAGCCTCATTAAAGCCTTCATAATATTCTCCCTTGGCTTCACTCCATTGACTTTGTTCTGAAATTTCGGCACATTCCTGAACAATCAACTCGGCGAACTTTTCAAACTTATCTTCAATACCAAGTCGTTCTGCTTCGGGCTTATGGAAACCAGCCTCGTTAAAAAGTTTTTGAATTCGTTTGTTCATTCTTCTAATCCTAATTCTTTTGCCAGCCCCAAACAAAACCAGTGACAAAACCTATCACATAACAGGCCAGCAGTGCCAAACCAATCTCGTTCATTCTTCAACTCCGATCTGCTTTTTCAATCGTTTGTTTTCCGTTTTGAGTCTTCGGATTTTCATTTCAGCAAATCCAAGTTGTTCCTGCATATCTCTCATCTTTGTTGCAAAGTCACGATCAGCAGGTGTTAGTTCTTCTTCCGTCCTGATGATGAACTTACCATTTTCCCAATCAAATCCTTTGTTGACAGATTTCACAGCAACCATTGGAATGGCACCAACGGTAGTATACGGTAGTTTGACAGCAACCACAACTTCATGGTCTTCATAGTCCCGAGAAGTTTCCACGGCTCGGTCTACCAATGCCTTTAGTTCACTTAGTTTCATTCTTTAACTCCACAAATACTTGATACATGCGGCTCCAAATAACAGATATATAATACCCTTACAGATATTGAATACTGCCGTCCAGAAAAAGTGTAATTCTAATTGATTCATTCTCGAACTCCGAAATGTTGTTGAATTTTTTTAGCACTGCGACGATAGAACTTTAGTTCTACAGCATAGTCTATCTCCGCAGCCATTGGATCAGGTTCAAGTGCTAATAGACATTCTTGTATGAGAGATTCGGCAAATCTGTCAACAGCAGCCTCCCACTTGGCATGATCTCTGCCCAAACCATAGACATCAATACGACTCTGTTTAACAAGTTGTCTCAATCGTTCATTCATATTACCAATCTCTGTGGTCAGTTATGGTGACAACAAAATCACCATCGGTGTCTTTGTGAGTAATCTGAAAGGTGGCTCTGAGTTCATAGCCAATACCAGAGTCTTCATCATGTTGAGTAAGAGTAACAAATCCTACATTGCCAGTGGTATGAATTGTGTCAAAAAGTTCTTTAATTCTCTCTATTTCTCGCTTACATAATCTAATGGTGTTCATTCTTCAACTCCGAAATGTTGTTGGATTCCTCTGGCAATCTGCTCTTGGCTAGGCGGAACCATCCATCGTGTTTCTTCTACGATGTCAGCACATTCCCGAACAATCAACTCGGCCAATGCTTCAATCAATGTCCACTGTTTAGTGTTTGTCAAATATTCAACACTGATACCAACCTCAGTTGCTAGTTCTTTAACTCTTTCGTTCATCATTCAACTCCGAAATGTTCTTTGATGCCTTTTATGCAGGCTCCTACAGCATTGTTGTGAACACCAGCATAGGTGCCAACTGCTCCTGCCACTTGTTTCTCACAGACTTTAGCACATTCCCTGACAATCAACAGGGCGAACTTGTTCAACTGTGCTGGCAGTAGTTTATCGGTATTGGGGTTGTTCCAATATTCCTCTGCCCAGATCTTGTCAGCAAGTCGTCGAATTTGTTCGTTCATACAACATCATCCTTTTTATCACTAGGATACTTTGCGCTGGTATATCTAACAATTAATACACTGACAGCAATTACAAATGTTGATCCCGCAACTGCTAACATTTCATTTACGTTGATAGGCAAATGGCTCATAATGTCCACCATGTGTCGTGTTAGTGCAGTAATAGCAATGTACAGCAGGAAACGCACAGGCATATGATTGGTCTTAAAATATATACCAACCATTGCACCAATTTCTAGATAGATGAATAATAGCAGTAGATCACTGACGGAGGCGTGATGCTTTTGAAAAAGTTCAAAGAACGTCCATGCCGCCGCCCATACTGTGGAGGCACCAATGCCAAACAATGCCAATTTATGAAAGACTGCGACAAGAACATTGCCAGTCTTATCCATGTCTTTGAATAGATTAATCATATTATTTCTTTGGAGGGATAAACAAACCTAAGTCTGTGGTCTCCCAGGGTTGTTTATTTCCTAATTCATCGTAGTCAAAAGGAACCCCATTCGTTGTATGTGGCTCCTGTTCATCGTAGGTCCAGCCCAGAGCCTTCATCATACGATGCTTGACTAAGAGGTTGGGACTGCGAAATACTTCAGTGTCATCAAAACCCAGCATGACACCGACTTCGCAGACTGCGCCGCTACGGCAAACACCAGCATGACAGTGGACGATTACGTTCATGCGATTAGTCAGTGCATGTTGCAGTAGACAGACAAGCTCATCAGCCTGCTCTTGACTACACCTCATTTCTTCATCCAGAACGAAATCATTCTTCTCCACATCCAGGAATTGGAACTGATGCACTTCCTTGAAGGCATACTTGGGTGTGGGAAAGTCACCCGGCGGGTCTGTAATTTGAATCAGCATGGCATTCTCTCCGGGCTGAATATGAAGCCCTTTCTTAATGTCGCCCATGCTAACGTTTTGAATCCAAGGCATACTAAATTTTCAACGTAGACCAAAATGCAGTCTGTTGCAAATCGGTTTCGAATTCTGGATAAACCTTGTGTAGATTTTCCAGGCTTACGCTATTATAGCCTTTTTTGCTTTTGCTGTCAATAAGTTTATTGATACCACGTTGGCTTTCTGTGCTGATTTTGGTCTGCAATTTTTTACCACGACGTCCCCAGAAGACCACAACCTTATGGCTGGGATCGTATACATATTTGTTGATGTCACGCTCTAGAATGATCACACCCCAGACCTTGTCGTGATTGTCTTCTTTGCACCAGCCAATCCATTCGTATTTCATGATGGTTCCCAACTATTAGTGGCATAATTCCAATGCCTATTGTCGGGCAAACTAATATTAAATCCAAGCCCAAACAGCCTCAAGCCAAATGAAGGGCCAGCGTGGTCCGAGCCACGCCAGCCGAGGTCGAGTTCAAAAGACACAATGTCATAGGCATAGTGATCTATGCACACCTCCAAGGTCCTATGTGCACTAACGGACCAGGCACGTTGCCATATATTCTGCCAAGGACGGTATTTCAGAGGATTACGCAGGGAGAAATCTATCCTAATCATACTAACCACCAAAATGCTTGATAATAAGATCCAATGCTTCAATAGCTTTAATGTTACCCGCTACATCTTCTGCATGCAGATACTCGCCCTTCTTAAAACCCTTCAATTCCTTATTAAGGTAACTGCGGTAGTCTTTAAGATTGCAGATCGTAATACGATCTGCGGCTTCACCATCAAGTACAATTTGCTTGGCCATATTACTCTCCTATATTTTTACCAGCTTGATCACGGAGGCTAGCATCGCCCTTGGTCAAAACTTCTAACAAGAGTCGCTTTTCCTCCAAGTAAACACGAGCAAAATTAGCATCGTGCTTGACAATAGTCTTCGTGTTACTGATTAGGTCAGCCAACTTGATTGTTTGGGCTTCGGCAGGTGCCATTGCAGTGTGCGCCCTGTCGATTGCTTTTCGGGTCGCACGATTGCCTTGCTCTG
>OGWG01000010.1_pt1 | contig 33727 bp, 62 predicted proteins | sample 1575911 | NCBI WGS metagenome assembly OGWG01 (sample SAMN07581534, study PRJEB24739) | freshwater metagenome
AATGCATCAAAAGATATGTTCCAATAACATCGAGACTATTAGCAGACTCGTCGCCATCTCCCGGCTTTACTATCACATTCCAAGGACCGGGCTTTATAACCTCGCCAACTCTCGCAAGAGGCATCCTCCTCGGTTTAGCCTTCCATTCGTCATATGTCAAAATAGTACTCTTCTCTATCTTGTATTTCTCTGCAATTCTTCGCTTCAACTCGTCTATCTTGCCGGGAATATATTCAAGTTTCTTGCCCTCATTCCTCTGAACCAAATCATGGAACAAATTAGGATCAACAACCTTGCTGTGCTTCGTGGAAGACAAGTCAACCTGACCCTCCTGCTCTGGTGTCGCACCACTACTGAAATTGATGATGAAATTACTCGGCTTTTCCGAACCAGCAACCGATGCCATCTTCGTGTAAGCATAAAACTGAATGTCTGGAAATTGTTTGGCAACATCGTATGCAAGGGCAAGATACTCACTACTAAAGAAATCACCAGAATCATGCCACCTAATCGCCACATGCCTGCCCTTCTTGCCCTTGCTGATCTGCTGCCTTGAAATTTCTGCAATCAACTGGTTTTTGAAACCTTCTGGATCATTTAGGAGATAATTGACAACCCTCGTTTGACTTAATGACGAATTCTTCCATTGGACATATCCGCCCTTTCTGGCATAACAAAACACCTTGCACATGCCAGCGCCGGGACAAGTGTTTACAATCACGAACTGATTTGTCTTCTCATTCAAAGCCAACGCCCTAAGTGCTGGCAATCCAATATTGTAATATTGCGTTTCCATACCACCAGAATGACTGACCTTCTCGTTCTGCTTCAAAAGTTTTGTCGGACGCTGCTTAATCAGAGCTTTTAATGCCTCCGTGTCATACAAATTGTTTTCCTCATCCACAATCTTCACATTGCTCTTGTGAATATACGGCATCTTGTATCGCTCAGACTTCGATAATGTCCCCGCCGCCCTTTTCCTCAAATAATCCTGTATCTCCTTGTCATCCAAGACGCTGTGATGCGCCCCAAGACCAAATTCATCTGACTCATTCAGAAATTCCTCCAATGACCTCACACTTAAACCAACCTCCATAAATCTTATTTTCCTGCTAACCAAATACTCACTGAAAGTCATCATGTTTTTGCCTTTCTAAAATTTTCTCAATTATTTAGAATAAATTTAGGAATTTGTTTCAATAAATCATTCATGTAATCGCTTATAAATCAAAATTTATTTGATAACAATATAATAAATAAAATATGCTAAATGTCAACATTACACATTTTTATTGCTATCTCCGAAAAGAACAAATGTACCAACACAAAGATCACTTAGACGAGTTGGTAAAAGTCACCGTTTTTGCAGCACAATCAAATCCTGACAAAGCCCTACTTTTCCATGTTCTGACCGATGAAGGCATAGTCAGAAGCCGTGTTCCAATCCATATGCTTCTCCATAAAACTGACTCTCCTCGAATGCCACTTGACTTCCTACAACTATGGGACTGCTTCTCCGTCAATGTTTCGTGCATATCTTATGACTATTTGAAAGCATCAAGAACAAAAGTCGTTTTCAAAGACGGAAAAGAACTCTGGGGCGACTACATGATGACATTTGACTGGCACGATAATCCCTACAGCGATGAACCATCCCAATACAAGTGCCTTCACCTCATACAATTAGACAACGGACTTTACACCTTACAACCAAATAATCGCATCTATTGGAAACATATGTCATTCACAACTAAACCTTTTCCAAAAAAACCAGACTACAAAGTTGATGACAAAACCTTCCGATGCGAAGGCTCTTCTGAAAAATGGATTATCAATGGCGATGATGAACAATACTATTATGATTTTAATGAAAAAATAAATAATATTACAGCAGAATCATAAATTTACTCGAATATTAAAAACATCAATCAACCACAACATGACCCCCTACTGAAGTAGCAGCAGCTTTTGCTCCAATTTATTACGCACACCAAGACGCAAATCCAAAACTACACAAAAGATTAGAATCATGGTGGTTCTCAACAAACTATGGTAAAAAATATATTACATTGAAATACATAGGAGAAAAACCACTCAAAGTAACAAGAATTCTAATCTACAAAAACGAAATTTGGGAAGAAGTCGCACCATAATATTGCGCTTTTCGGTTTAGTATTGATGGATATTGTTCATAATCTCCATTCTTACGCTGTGCTGGACACCTTCCAGAGGGGTCCATAAAACCAATCGGGCTTCAATAATTATTTGTTCTGTAATCCGAAGGGATGTTACCACCAGTATATGTACTTATACCAGATTCATGTCTTGATGGACCTCTCTCTGTTCTTGGCATCTTTTTACCAGTTGTATTTTTTGTAACAGCATAATTTTCAGCATCATAAATAAGACCCAAATCCCTGCAAACTGATTTGATTGACATATTTATAATTCTTTCAGCATATTGCCTGAAATTCGGTACATATTTAGAAAGCGAGTCAATGTAATTTAATACCTTTGGTACGACTACTAGATTGGCTTTTTCGTATCGGTTTTTGATCAAGTAATTGCTAAGAAGAGCTTTTAATTGCCCAAAATTGTCATGAAGGAAAATTACGGCATTTTTATACACTATATCGCCAACTTCATTTTCATCATTTGGGTCTTTTTTTTGCAATAATTGTTCACCACCTATTCTTGCTACATTATGACCACCTATTATTTGATCATCTAAATCATCTTGTAGAGATTTAGTACCTGAAATTGTAATTGATTTATCAATTTCATTTTCTGTTACTTTAAATGCTGGAATAAAAATCGCATTATCAGGTCTATTAGTTGATGTATATCCCTTATCAGCCATCCATTTTGGAAGTTTCGTCTCACCCGGTCCTGTATACCGTGAAAATACTGGATTGCCGCCACGACCAGCAGTCATTGCTGGATTAAACGGCACATCATAAATTTCATTATAAAAATTCTTGTCTCTGTTATTCAACCACTCTGAGAAATTATACATGAATACCCTTTGCCACCTTGTTATGTTTTATTTATAAAAAATCTTCAATTTTCTGATTGTAAAAAATAAAACCACATTATAATCACGCAAACCAAAATATGGAGAAACGGTTCTCTTGATGCGTGACTGAACCCATCTATTCCAAATACTACATCACCATAAAAAAACCCCCACAGGATCAGTCCACACAATCCCTCTAAAGGTATTCCAAAAAAAACCAATTCAAATAAAAAATTCTATTTGTTTTTCTCAAAAAGTTTTACAATCTCTTCATAATTTTCGATGTTATCAGACCATTTTTGCTTGTTTACTTTTTGGCTTTTATCCAGAAATTTTATCGCTGCTTCGCAATCACGCAAATTCACACAACTATAATCAAAAATATTTTTCAAAATATCTTTCTGCTTGTCAACATCATCACACAACAAATCTTCGTGACTCACGAACATCATGCCCGGCTCGTCTTTATATGTCATGTGAATTTTTAATTTACTCAAATGATACAAAAATGATTCAGGATTCAACTTGTATTTTCTCTTATAGTAAACCTGAGTCACACTATTGTTATGATAAACACCCGTCTCTTTTGCCAATGTCCACGATAAAGCAGAATCAAATATATTTTCCCTGTATAAGAAAATCGTCCTGTGCATGTTTATCAAATACTTATTCGCATAACTATCAACCGAATGACTCAAATGCTTCATGCCGAAAGAATGATCTTTGTAAATCATCTTATAAGCAGAAATAATCCCAAAATTATCATAACAATTTCTTATATCCTCACGAAAACCATTCAAAGGCTCATACAACAAACCAATACCCTGACTTCTGAAGATTTTAACCAAACTACTACTCGCACTACGAGCATGGGCAAATATCAAAATTTTTTTTTGCGGCATTAACATATTAAAAATATATACTTTTAAAATCCACATAATTCATTATTCTAATCAAAAGATCATTTCATTGCTCAATATCATGAACATGGGTAATTAAAAGAATATAAATAAAATTCAATAAGCAACTAAATAAATCCCCCCGGCGCATTTTTTTAAGATATCATCATTAAATAACAATATGAATTTCAAACTATGGCTAGAATCAACCGAAGAAGAATATTCCAACCAACTCACAAATGAACTATGTAAATTTATCAAAGATAACAACAGACTACCATTACCACAAAATACCCCAATACTAGGTGGACATACCTCGCCAGCAGATACAAGAATCGGATACAATATCGAAATTACAGAACTTAAACTATTCCAACATCTACAAGAACTCAAAAATCATCTGAGATTTAATTCTGATAAAGAAATACTAAAATCTCATAACATGGAAAATATAATTGAAAAACCAATGTCAAATGAAGAAATAAGCGAAGATAATCTAAGAAAATTAGCAGAATTCTATAAAACAAATAACAGATATCCTTCTGATCGTAAACCAGAAGAAAGAAAATTAGCACGATGGCTCTATAATAAAAGATCATCCAAAATAGGAAGAAGAAAAGATCATATAATTTATCCCGGTGAAGAACAACTAGGCATATCTTTAGGTCTACCACCAAATTGGCTTAATCCACAATTTGATGTTGTAGCAGAAAGAAAGAAAAAAATAAGCGAAGACAATCTAAGAAAATTAGCAGAATTCTATAAAACAAATAACAGATATCCTTCCATAAAAAAAGAAGGAGAACAAGAATTAGGAAATTGGCTCAACCATAAAAGATTAGCCAAAAAAGGAATTGGAAAATATATAATTTATCCCGGTGAAGAACAACTAGGCATATCTTTAGGTCTACCACCAAATTGGCTTGATCCACAATTTGATGTTGTAGCAGAAAGAAAGAAAAAAATAAGGGAAGATAATCTAAGAGAATTAGCAGAATTCTATAAAACAAATAACAGATATCCCAATACTCGTAAACCAGAAGAAAGAAAATTAGGAAGATGGCTCAACAATAAAAGAGTGGCTAAAAAAGGAATTGGAAATCATAAAATTTATCCCGGTGAAGAACAACTAGGCATAGAACTAGGACTACCAACAAATTGGCTTGATACACAATAATATCCCCACCCACCAACACCAAAAAATCTCCCGGCGCATTTTTTTAAACAACCCCTATGTTTCACTTTACAGTTTTTCAGGCAACTTTAAGGAATTGTTTTTCCCCAACTTTGAAAAAAGAAAAAAAGGGCGGCGTTTTTTCAGGAAAAAGCTATGGGAAAAATTTGGAGGAATGGTTAAAAAAAAGGAGGGGGCGTATGCGCCGGTAGGTATACCCCCGGTCTCCTACCTGTCAAGTCTTTTTTCAAATAATTTTTTTATTTTTAATTTTGAAATTTTTTTAGATTTTTTTTATCTTTTAAAAAAAGTATACACCTGTTCAGTCTAATACAAGACGACTCCGGTATTGTATTGTACAACTGTTCAGTCTAATACAAGACGACTCCGGTATTGTATTGTACAACTGTTCAGTCTAATACAAGACGACTCCGGTATTGTATTGAACACCTGTTCACCCAGTCTGGGTACAATGAGGCTAAAGCAAGTTAGGGTCATTGTACCGACCACCCAAACATTAAGTACAAATAATACCTGGATTGTTTATTCATTTAAGGAATTGCAAATGCAAATGCAAAGAATAAAAAAAGGGGTTGCATTTGCAACCCCTCCCAACCATCTGACTAACTGTTACACCAGTCAGGTTGGGTGTAAGGACGCGGGGGGAGGTCTCCCCTACCGACTGGGACGCCTGAGTCATGTTCCGGTCCCACATAGCAGTACCCACCATTATGATGATTAAGAATCCATGCCATCTCTTCGGTGCAGAGGGGAGTTCCCTTGTATATCGCTGATTCCAGCGACCCATCAAAGGTGGACAATTCAATGCCCTTGAAAAATTGTTCCAAATGATTGTCATCGGTGCGGTACAAATCCGCACGAACAGGAATCCCTTCGGGGGTGCAGTGGATTGCGAGACTGCCCCGCAAGGAGCGGGTGCAGCCCTGCCACTGTTCAGGTTTCCCAAAATCAGTGCAACCGCAGGGACGGGGGGAGTAATCCCCCTCGGTGCTGGTGAGGGTGCAGTTACGCCCGCACCAATTGCAGGTGCCCTGCATCCAGTACACTACTGTGGTGTTGTTGTTGTTGTTGTTGTTGTTGTTGTTGTTGTTGGTGGTCATGTCCGTTCTCCTTTGGGTTGTTGGTACACTTATACTTCGGCAAAATGTCGTAGAAATTTTAAAAAAACCCTGGAAATTGTTTAAAAAAATCCTGGATTTGCACAAAAAAAATCCTGGAAATTGTTTAAAATATCGAACCAGTTTTGCCGAAAGGATAGTGTACCAAACAACCAACCCAATGGAGAACGGACCATGATCTACAATGAAAAGGTTGAAAACTACAGCGTGAACTTCGTGCTGGTGGACGATCAAGTCGTGTTTGTTGATGGTTGCACCTTCGAGGGCAAACCAGTCGATCTCAACAAAGATCGTTACGGCGAGATAATCTATGAGGAAATTATGGAGAGGCTCGGTCTCTCCTAAGAATGGGGGCACAAGCCCCCTCTTTTTTTTGTACTAAGTTCGGTACAATGAGTCTAAATTTATTCTTGGACAAATGACAAAGCTATCCTGTCGTTTTGTTTCCGCACGGCATTCGGTTGCGTTTGCAAAAATGGCATTAAATCGAGCGATAACAGGTCAGGATGGGACAAAGGTCGTTTGAAAAAATAATGTCTTTAAACGCAATTTAAAATAAAATTGATTTAGCCTAATTGTACCGAGACCAATGGTAAAAAAAAGGGGCTTCCAGCCCCATTTCTCAGTCGTAGTCGTATTCCGACCCGACTGTATAGTCGCCCTTCTCTACGACGACTCCCTTAGCCCTCATCCGCCTCACCCACGCCCACATGTCTTTGGGTTTGCGCCAATGGATTCGACATTTTTGACCATCGTAGTAATGTTCCCAGCAGGAGATTGAATCAACGAAGATTGACTTGATGAACTTGTCGTCCTGCTTCTTGCCAAATCCTAAGATGCTCATTTTCTTTCTCCACTGGGTTGCTGATTGGTACACAATTGTTTCGGCAAAACGGCGGTGATATTTTAAACAATTTCTAGGATTTTTTTTGCATTGTTTTAGATTGCAATTGACGGCAGGATTACTTTTGTTTTGCCTTTGCAAAAATGGCCCTAAAACGAGCGATAACAGGTCAGGATGGGACAAAGGTCGTTTGACAAGGAAAACGGTTTTAAAGCAAAACCCAGGATATATGCAATTTTTATAGTATTTCATTAAGTACAATGAGGCTAAAGATCAAATGCAAAAAAAAAGGGAGGTTGCAATCGCAACCCCCCCCAAGTGGATCAGCAGTCCTCGTAGCCACAACCCGTGTACGGGTCGTAGTCGAAGTCTGCGCTCTCGAAATCGAAGCCATACGCATGTGCTTCGAGATCGAGATTCTCACCCGCATACGGGTCGAGAACTTCGTCTTCGGGATTCATTTAGATTCCCTTGGGTTTAGTGTCGAGTCTCCGTTGCTCGACACTATCACTTCGGCAAAAGGTGGCCCATATTTTAAACATTTTTGGGAAAATATTTTTGCATTTGCAATTTGCCAATGTCGTAGTCAAAAAATCCAGGATATATGCAATTTTTATAATTCTTAATTAGGTACAATGAGGCTAAAGAAGACATATGCAAATTGTACAATATTTGGCGGATTACTGGCAGAATCAAAGATGCCAGAATCTGTAGGCTTGGTTTCGTTTTGTCTTTGCAAAAATGGCCCTAAATCGAAAGATCATGGTTCAGGTTGACTCCAAGGTCGTTTGTGAAAAGACAAGGCTTAAAAGCCAATTTAAAAAATGGTTGATTTAGCCTTATTGTACTGACAAATGATTGCAAAAAAAAGGCTCCCCGTAGGGAGCCTTCAGGATCAGACAGCGAGAGGGGTGAGAACTTCGATTTCTCCCCGCACCCGTGTCTGCCCTGCCCTCGTTTTCTTTGGGAGTGCATCGGTCACTTCCCGTACCCTTTGGATTGCAGTTTCAATGTCGTTGATTCGCTGAGACAGCGCACAATGCGCCCGTTGTCCCAGCGCAAGGGATTCCTGCATCGCTTCCGTGAGCAATGCGATGCTCCGTTCACGGGTGATGCCGGACTTCTCCAGCACCAGAGCAAGGGTGGGAATGAGTGGAATGTCAACAGTCGGGGTGTATTCCGTGTCCTCCCCCTTGGTGACAAGAGCCTTCACCCGCAGGGTGATTTCCCCGTTCACGGGGTAGGTTCCCGCTTCCAGCACCGGGGTGCTGTTGTTGAGAAGTTTGGAAACCGCCACAAGGATAGCTTCGTTCATCTCGAGACTCCGTAGGGTTGTCAAGTCTCATCGCTTGACACTTACACTTCGGCAAAACGGGCTCGATATTTTAAACATTTTGGCAAAAAACTTTTTTGCATTTGCAATTAAAAAACAGGAAGTCGCAGAATAATGGATGTCCAGGTCGATAATGAGGATTGGCTTAGGTACAATGGGCCTTAAATCTTTTAGCCTCATTGTACTTACGAGTCAAACCCCTCTAATAATATGCGCCTGCGCCTGCATATGCGTATATGCGTGTATAGGCATATACATGGGTGTAGATGCGTCTGCAAATGCAAATGCAAAAAAAATTGTGAAGGCGGGAGTTTGTGATGCGCTCCCGCCAGTGTGTGATGGTTAAACAGCCAGATTTTTCATTGTTTTGGTGTCACACGCCACAGTTGTGAAGTGCGGGTGTGCTTGCGTCCGGTGTTTGCTGGTCGAAACACTTCTTTTTTCGGTGTTTTCATACCACACGCCGTCTTTGTAGACGAATAGCGGGTGATGTTCGCCATAGCTGAACACCACAAACTTGTCGCCCCTCTTTTCCCCGTAGAGGTTGTTCCCCTTGAAGGGGATGCAATCCTGAACAAACCTGCGAGCATTGCGATTGCTGATCTTCATCATCTTTCTCCGTTGTGGTTGGTACACTATTGTTTCGGCAAAAACGGGTTGATATTTTAAACAATTTCCAGGAATTATTCAGTTAGTCCTTCGTAAAGTTCACCGAAAGCGACTGCCAGACAGCAAACATTTGCAAAGATGAAAAATATGCCAGCACCGTAAGTCAGCTTTTCAAGCAGCGTGAAGCCTTCCATTTGAAACTCCTTGAGGGTTTGTTATCGGAACACTATCATTTCGGCAAAAGGTCGCGTAAATTTTAAACATTTTTGAAAAAACTTTTTTGCATTTGCAATTACTCAGGTCCGCGGAAAGAATACGCGACACCACAAGCACATAATACAATACCAATACCGATGACAACAGCAGTGAATTCTACCATTAAAAGGTCCATAGAATACTCCATGAGTTGATATTGCAAAGGGGGCTTGGTTTACAGCCCCCCCCAAACCGCTTGTTAGCGGTTTTTCAAGACGCTCAAGCAGTCGAGTGCGTAGTAGTAGCACTCGCCATTCATGACCTTCTTTGCTTCATTTCGCAAATGCAAAAGACCATCACGATCTCCCTTCCTGACCAAATCGTCGCAGATGCTCTTGAATTGTTGGTTGTTCATCGTTCGATTCCGTAGGGTCTTGTCGAGTCTCATTTGCTCGACACTTACACTTCGGCAAAAACGGGTTGATATTTTAGACAATTTCCAGGAATTTTTTTATATTTTTATACAGCTTCAGTACAATGAGCCTAATTTTTTAGCCTCATTGTACATAAAAGTACAAAAAAAATTTTGAAATAATTAAAAATTTATTTTTTATAAATGTCGCGGAAGAAATTTTCCGCGACCCTCTTTTTTTTGCAAATCAGGACCGGATGTCCCCTTCTTTCAGTTTTTGAGCTTCCTGCTCGATGTATTTGCAAAACTGGTCATAGACCTGTTCACGATTGCCCTTGAAGCCGAACTGTTTCTTCACCAGTGAATACATGGTGGGACCACTCCCCTTCATGCCAAGAAGTTCCAGTTTGAACCGTCCCTTCATGCTGACCAGAGAAAACATGGTGATTCCGTGACCAGTGAATACAGTGCTCATCGTTGCTCCTTAATGGGTTTGTTATCGGAACACTTATACTTCGGCAAAAACGAACTCAAATTTTAAAAAAATCCAGAAATTATTTTTACAATTCAATGTCGCGGAAATTCCGCGACCCTCTTTTTTTTGCAAAAGCCGCAACGGGGTCGCGGAAAACCGTCAGTGCAAAAGCCGCGACGGGTCGCGGAAAACCGTCAGAAGTCAACCAGTTGCAAGAGCTTGGGTTTCCACCCATATCCAATTCCGTTTCTTTCTTCCACGGTCGTGGTCGGTTTATGGACTTTGACGATTACAGGGAATTCACTTTCATCGTTCTCTAGATGCCGCCAATCTTCGGGGGTGAATTGCCAGAGACTAAGTTGGGTATACTTTTCTCCGCCTGTTTTTCGTACATTGTAAGTCATCGTCTTGTCACCTTTGACGAGGGTGACGGTGATGCCTTTGCCCTTGTTGGTCCGCACGATGCTGCTGATCTTGATGGTGTCGGTCATGTCCGTTCTCCTTTGGGTTGTTGGTTGGTTGGTACACTTATACTTCGGCAAAAGGTCGCGGATATTTTAAACATTTTAAAAATTATTTTTCTAATATGTCGCCACAGGCTCGGTACAATGACCCTAAGTCGGTACAATGACCCTAAGTCGGTACAATGACTCTAAATAGATTTAGCCTCATTGTACTGAGAGCATCGTCGCATCTTAATATAATGTCAATGAGCGTGCGTATATGCGTGTATAGGCGCATATGCGTATATGCGTGTAGGTGGGGGCGTATACGCATAAAATTTGTGAAGGGAATAAAAAAATTTGTGAAGGGAATAAAAAAGTTTGTGAAGGCTTAATCCGCCAAAGCTCGACGGAGTTTTGCGCTGCGGGTTTTTGCCCTCTTGGTGTTTTTATGAGCGAAAGCAACTGTGCCCCGCTTTCCTTGATGACCCTTGGAAACATTCAGAACATCGACCTTGATCTTGTAGCTTTCCATGACTTAACTCCTTTGTTGGTTACACTTATACTTCGGCAAAAGGTCGCGGATATTTTAAACTTTATTCCTCATTTTCTTCGTTATCATCAAAACCGGATGGGTAGTAATCACAGGTTTCATCTGATGGATCATAAAAGCCGTTCAGACCCATCATGCGGTCTTCTTGCAGAATGTCGAAGTAGTCGGGTTCCATGACTTAACTCCTTTGTTGGTTACACTTATGCTTCGGCAAAGGGTGGGTAATATTTTAAACAAAGAAAAAAATAATTTTCTTTAAAATTTGGGACCGGATTAGCCGAAGTGTAGTTGGGTGACGAGGGAGACAGTCGATAAGACTGGTGAGGCGGTCTTTGCTCCCCCCTCCTGATGATGAAGACGATAGTCGGAGAACATCGTTGGTCGGAACATGGGGTTCGAGTCCCCTGCGCCTCAAGAGGGCGATCCGAGCGGTGCCGATGGCAATATTCAGAGTCGGGATAAAAGGTGCGGTTCGATCCCGCCTTCACCCTCAGACCATTATTTAAGAGGGTTTGTGATGTACGAATGCAAAGAATGCGGTAAAGTCTTCAAGACAACCAAAGCTGCTGAGAAGGCATCGCACAATGGTTGTCCCAAATGCGGCGGTGTAGACATTGATTTGAAGGTTCCAAAAAAATAATGCGATGTCCGTGGGAGGGCTCTCTTTCTTTGTGAAAGGGAGCCCTGTGTTTTTTTATAAGATCATTGCAAAAATGTTTAAAATATCGAACCAGTTTTGCCGAAATTATAATGTAACCCAATGGAGACTAACATGAATGATTTTGACACAACGCATCTGGACGGCAAGGCACAGAAATTTGCAAACGACATTTGCAAAATGATTGCGAAAAAGAAAAAGGCACAACCTTGGGGCGGTGGCTGCAAGGCTTTTTATACTCCAGATGAGTTTCGACGCAAAGGGCATCAAGTTCCCAGCGAATGCGTTCTGATCCTTTGTTACGATGGCGGTGATTTACGCTATTATTGCAATTGGATGTATGCTGATAGAACCAATACTAAAAAATTTAATACTTTGCTAGAAAAGCATGGTTTACGGTCAGAAAATCAAGATACTGTTGTTGACTATGTATATGAAAGGTAAGGACAACAAATTTTATTGTGGCACAAAAATTTTTATGAATTGTGCAAAAGAGAATGCGAATGATCTGTGGGCAAACAACCAAGGGAGCATTTGAAATGACCTACACGACAGTAATTCGTACTTCTGGCAAGCAGTTCTCTGGTACAAGTACCAATGCGTACAAGTCGGCATTGGAAGCAAAGAAGCAGATGCTTTTGCATTTGCAAAAGGCTCCGAAGAAAGTCCATATCTCGATGGCATTGAGTTTGGGAGATACGGAGATTTTCCGAAGTCATGGAATGGCAATTACTTCCGTGTTTTGGAACTTCAAGCAAAAGTTAAGTGAAATGAAAAGGTCTAAGGTTTGATTTTGCAAAAAAAGGTGCAGGGTGTTCCTGCACCTTCAACCCATAAAAAGGATTGTCATGGCAAACTCAAGTAGTTTCAGCAAGGCTTGGCGTCACATAAGCAAGCGTTCTTCAAGGCGCAATCGCAAAGAAATAAAAAACACGACGAATCGTGCTAACAGGCGAAATGGCAAGGAATTGCTTGATTACGCCCAACCAAAAAAGCATTCTTCATGGGATGTCACCTAATTTGCAAAAAAGGTGCAGGAACACCTGCACCTAAAATTAGCCATATTGTACTGAAGCCGAAAGGAATTTTTTTGCAAAATCAAATGTCGCTAGTTATGCAGAGTTCCGTGTCCTCATCAAGGATTCCGTTCTTTCTCAACAGATCATCAATATCCATGATGAGTTCGTCAGACAAGTCATCAGGTGCCTTGATTTGCGACACGATAATGTCGTCTTCGCAAAAATCTTCTTTTTTTATCAGCGAAATGTAACGCATGACCATTCCTCCTATTGACCAAAAACACGAACCTCACAGCGAGGGATACCGATTACTTTTGCAAGGGATTCTCCAAGTTCTTTGGAGTTTTTGTAAACCCAAACAGTTGATGCCTTCCCGCCTTTCAGGATTACCCTGACAGTATGTCCTTTGATTAAACCAACAACGCATTTGCTTTGCTTGCTTAAAACAGCGTTTGTCAGTTCGGAATTTGCGCCCAATTTGCAAAGAGCGTCGATCATTTGGTCAGCCTTGTCCATTGTCACTCCTTTTATTTTGCAAATAAAAACGCATGGCCCCCCTAAACGAGAAGGGGAGCCATGCGCCAACCCACGGACATCGCATCAAATAGGAAAATCGAAAACGATCTTATCACGATGGTCATCGGGGATGATTACCCCGTGCTGTTCAGCCACCTCAAGCAAATTGCCGTTGGTGCCTCGCACCGTAGACAATGTGCCAACCAACTCGACAAAATCAAAGTCTTCTTGCTTTTGCAAAAAGTATTCCTGAAGGGGACGGTCGTAGCCGTACACAAACTTCTCGCCCTTGGTGTTCGTAGTGCTGAAGCGACTCATTGCTTCCTCCTTTGGTTACACTTATACTTCGGCAAATCAGGAACGATATTTTAGGAATTTTTTGAGAAGTATAAGTCGTTGTACTTCAGATTGAATTTGTTTGGATCAGAAAAATTGCCAACGAAAAGAATGCCTTTTATTTTTTGCCCGAATGATTGTTGAACCCTACCTTCAAACATGGTTGGACTATTGATGAACCATTGCTCTAATTCTGTTTCAGTCAGAGCATCTTGTTCGGTGACTTCATACCAACGATCACCGCAACAACCGCAATCCTTGCGTTTGCTAACGCCGTCAAAGTAGATGCCATGCTCTTGCGCCAGAGTATTAGCTTCAACGGCACTTGGTGCCTCAATTATGACATTGATTGCCGGATCGCTGAAATAGCCTCCAGTATTATTTTGACGAAACCAGTAAATCATGACTGACACACCCCCATTTGAATGAGCCTTTCAGCTTCCCTGCCGAAAAAGCCTTGGAGTTGCCAAGCGAGTCCGGTGTCGATCAGGTGCTGCCAAGCAGCGATGACCTGATCTTCTTCAGCGCAAATTGCACCTTCGCAAATCAGACACGCTTCCATGTTGCTCATCGTTATGCCTCCGTTGGTTACACTTATACTTCGGCAAAACAGAGACAATATTTTAGACAAAACAAAAAATTAAGAATAAACTTCAATTTGCCAACAACCATCCCAATACTTAGCAGTAAATTTCAAACCTTTATCGACCAAAGATTTAACTATCTCAATCATGTTTGGTGTATCTTCTACGATAATCATTTTTGCTTTACCTCCTTGAAAAATAAATCATTTCTTGTCAAGGCTGCGTTCGATAGGGTCTTCGTTAGTCCAGTGATAAACACAACGCTTTCCCCACCAGAGAGCAGTTTCAAAACTATCCAAACTCGCAGACTCAATTAACTTTTTGCCCAAATAGAGTTTGCCCTGTACTCTGCGATTAGCAAGCTGCTCCATGGTTAGAAAATAATTGTTGATGAGCGCAGACTTCTTCATTGAATAGCCCCCAAATGAATCATATGTCCCATCTAGCGCAAGCCCTGTCCCATTCATCGCTGTCTTCAACAGCGTACCAATTTGCGTTCATCTCAACCTTTTCCCAAGGGAATCGGTCGAGAAGAACATCCTCGACTTGTTTTGAAACTTCAACGGGTGTTTCGTTCCCGTCTTCGTCAATTACAAAGACTTCTTCCAGTTGGAGGTCTTCGCAATAGTGTCCATCACGATCCGACACCAAGTTGTAGCTGTAGGTCACGCCGTACAGCGTGTCGTTGACTTCCACTTCGGTTTGATGGGTGCTGTTCATTTTTGACTCCGTTGGGTTAGGTTACACTCTCTATTCGGCGAAACTCGGTTCAAATTTTAAACTTTTTTCAAGAATTTTTAAGCCCCTCAATAATGTCAAGCCACCAATTAGCCGATTGCCCGTAAAAAACAGGAGTATACAAACACCTTTGTCGCCATGATTCAGTACCTTCACCTATTACATACCAAGACCCTTCGGTCTTTATAATATCGAGGTGAGGGTACTTTTTTTTGAGCAAACGCCTGACCTGATTTGATGTTGTTTTCATATAGTCTCCAGATTATTTGCCATTATCTCTGTACGAGTCTTTTCTCGTTTAGGGAATTTATAACCATGGCAAAGACCACACCTAGCACGACCACAATCACCCGCATGACGCTTCCTGCGTCCTTTAGCAATGGATTTTATTCCATAAAGCTTTTTAACTTTATAAGCTTCGTTATGACAACGCATATCATTCTCCTTCGTCTTCGTCCCATCGGTTCGGATCAAAGATTGACCTAGGTTGGTTCAATTTCGACAATTGCTTAATATATTTCTGCGGAATTTTTGCTGTTTCTTTTTGACTAGGATCAAATTGCATGGTTGCAAAATCAACATAATTGCGTTCACGACGAAGGAGTCGGTTGTCATCGTCATAAAAGCATTTGCAAAGATTGATCTCTATCGGATCGTCTATATTTTTTAGAGAAGAATTAACGCCGTCGATATCTCGTTCAAAAAACAATTCTTCGATATCTGGTTCATGTTTCGGGTGCGTTTCAATAACCCATTCATAATCATGAGCCATGTCGCATCTCCTTGGTTACACTCTCTATTCGGCAAAAGGTCGTTCAAATTTTAAAAAAAATCTGGAATTATTTTTTTATTTCAATAGGCTCGGTACAATGAGGCTAAATGGTTTTAGGGTCATTGTACTTAACCGGCATTCGCTTATTATATTTAATGCATGTGTGTGCGTGTGTATATGCGTATGCGTGTATAGATGCACACACGCATACGCAAGAGTAATTGCTTTTGCAAATAAAAATTTGTGAAGGTATTTGGGTTTTATTTGTGAAGCTGAAAATCAATCACCTTTTCGCAAAAAAAAACGCTGGAGACAAGAGTTGCACTTATCACCAGCGCAGCAAGATAATCAAACATGATTAGCTTCCTAAAGAAACTAAGATATTATTTTCTTGCATATAATGGATTCGTTTTTTGATTTCTTGTAATTGAGTATCGTTGCAAACTGCATCCTCGACAATATCAAGGAGAGTGTTCGGGTGGATCAGGGTGTCATGGTTTGATCCGAAACTGATTAAATCAGAACTTGAGATAGCTTCCCATACTTTTTCCTTATGATAATCGCCAATAATATCATTAACATTTACAGTTTTGTAAGTGTGAGTTTTAAGCCAAAACTCGTCAAAGGTGACAAGACGATGACTTTTGTTTCTGTCAACGGGTGAAGTCCCAAGACCGCTCATTTGACCTTCAGCAGAAGAAACAAAATTGTAGGGGACACGCCAGATTGTCCCCGCAGCATTAACGCCTCGTTGCTCTAATTGACGAATTTTAGCACACTTTGCATTTACCTTGACGATTTCGCCAAGGGTCTTTTCGCCGTTTGCACGACCAAAAAATACTTTCATCCCAACCCGTGCTTCCGAAATGTTCATCATCAGTCTCCTTGAATGTGTCAGCACATTGCTCACACTTATAATTCGGCAAATCGTGACCAATATTTTAGGGTGTAGGATGCGCCTACACCCTTTTTTGCAAAATCAAGATGCTTCCAACTTGTCTTTGAGCAATTGGAAATCATCGTAATCGTAATATTTGTCATTGATTTCGACCCATTCGTAATCTTTGCATTGGGAGTCGATATAATCGCATAGTCCACAACGATAAGCCGTAGGGTCAATTTGTTTCAAGACCGTACTTGTTGTGTATTTTGAACCAGCAACCCATACTTCTGGATAGCATTCATCCAGAAAATTATCATAAGCGGATTCCACATCAATTTCACTTAAATTCTCATCAACTTGCGTAGAGAAATCATTCATTTCACAAGCCTCCATTAGTTGTTGTCACTCTTACTTCGGCAAAACGGGGTTGATATTTTAAAGAATTTGACTGTTTCTTATTTTTTCAGCCAGACGATGATCTTCTTTGAGTTTCCAGAAGTCATCTGTGCGGATATGAACATTTGCTTTCTTGTTGTGGGAAACTTGTTTTTCCCCGTTGCAAATGACCTGTTCGACTTCGTGCCGAGAGATGCCGTTCTGTTCAGCTTCATCGAGGAAGTCAGATATATTGGGTGCCGAGCCATTGAAAACTCGACCATCGCTGAGAATCGCACAGAAGAACTTTTCAGTAGCCATTGTTGCCTCCGTTGGATTGACACCATCTTTTCGGCTAAAATCGGATCAAATTTTAGAAAAAATAAAAAAAAATTCCGTAAAATTTGTTGTACAATTTGCCGAATAGAGGATGGAGGGGCGATCATGTGGACACAAGTAGATGACGATTACTACTCGCAGTATTATGGTGATCCACGCACCCGTCTGATGCGTGATGATTTAGAAGCGGATTATTTTTGCTCTCAACTTGGTGGCGTTCCTGCATTCATGGATGGCTACTTGGGAAGCGGTGTTCCTGCGTTCATGGATGATGAAGTAATTTTAGGAAGTGGAATCATTGCGGAAATGTGATGGTTCTGACACCAGTAAGTACAATATGCCTAAAAAATTGTTTAAAATTTGACTCTAGAATCAACTAATGGAGGCTAACATGAAAAAGTGTGAATGTGGCGGCGAGTTTGAATTTTCTAGTTATTGTGTGGAGATATAGCGAAACAATAAAGACCCCGACTGGGGAGCCGCCGTGCATTGGTTTTTTTAGGAAAGAAATGAGGAAGATGGGAAGGAGTGGATGATGAAAGACATTAAGATTCTTGTTGACAACGACATGATCAACAATCCGTTCTGGGAAGTTAGGATGACGATTGAGGAAGGGGCTTCGATTGAAACGAAGGAGGCCATCCTTCTGGCTCGTCAAGCGTTGCCCCAGGTCGATAAGATCGTCATTCTCTGGAAAAAGGTTCCTATCTCACTTATTTTCAAGAAGACCATGAGCGGAATAGTAGGATGGGAGAGGTCGTTTCTTGAGGGGACGATTGAGGATATTTTCAAGACGATTGATTGGAAGTCGTGTCATGAGTTGGGGGTGGGAGAATGAGCAAATTTAATTTGGTTCACGATGGAATTTTTCAAACTATTCAAGGGGAGGGCGATCTTGTTGGGATTCCCATGGTATTTGTGCGTTTGGCTGGATGTTCTGTTGGATGTGATAATTGCGACACAAATTACAACCACAATCAAACGGTTGATTCTAATGAGATTTTGAGGGTGTGGATGTGTGCGACGAATGCGAAAAGCACCGTAAACTGGTACGATGCTTTTGCGGTTGGTCAGAAAATGGTGGGGATGGATATCAAGAACTAATTGATATGGGTGAAACAATCGAATGAGGATTAGTCTTTATCCATTCTGAAACCGGGAGGAGGAGGCGACATTGGGCCTGTTCCTCCCAATCTTCTTACGCCTGAAGGCAACCTTTGGGACATAGGTGTTCCCATAGGTCTTGGGCCTGCTGGCGGGGTTCTGCCTGCCAGTTTTGCTTTGCAATCTAATCTGGAATAATCTCTGGAAAGAGAATTCATCTCATTGTCTTTGTAGGTCTGATTGGCATCAAAAAGATGATCTTTGCTTTCGATTTTAAACCAACCTAAATCCAATGGGAAGTTGCTGTCGTGGATAATCTCAATGGTATCGTCAATTAACTTTTTAAGTGGCTGTTGTAAATCCATTTCCAATTGCAATTTTTCGCAAATGCTGATTTTGCCATCGTTGTAGCAAGCTGTAATCTTATTGCGAATATTGTCGTAACCAATTAACTCATGGCGCAGCTTGTTCACAATTACCATTTGGGGGTTGCGAATACGCTGTCCGAATCCTGCCTGTCTGCCTTTTTCAAATGCAAAAGTTGTCTTGAGAATCGAAACGATTTCGTCAGAAGTGTATTCCTTTTTGAGTTTTGTTTCTGGAACCGCACAGTCAGAGATAGCTTCTGACAGAATATGGTTTATTACATAGATTTCTCTTTCAATTAGCCAACTTAAATAACTTCTCATATTTTCCTTTGCATAAAAAAACTTTCTTTTATTTAGGAGAACCTCCCGCATTTATTATGATATTCATGAACAATTTTTCCGACCTCTGGCCAGAACATCTCCTTTAACTGCTTATTGGTAATTTTGAATGTCTCTTTCATTTTCTTTTCATGCTGTCTCTGTTCTTTGAAGTTTGGGAATTGAAAATTTAGACCTTGGATGAGTTCCATAGCCATCTTTTGAATAAAATCGGGGACTATTACCTCTTGTGGGTTATCGTCCTTGAACTTAGCAGCTTCTTCTCTGTTCTTTTCTACTTTTTGCTTGATGTCATCATTGGAGGAAAAAAATTTGCAAAATCGGCTCATATTAGCCATAGCTTGTTCATGGGTCAGAGTAGTTTTAACCCAATGTTCTGAGGTTTCACGATTGATAACAACTGCAAAAACTATGTTATGTTCTGTATTCAAAAGTAAGTATTGGCTACCAATTTGTCCGCCGAAAGGAATTGCACACTTTATTGCGTTTTCAATTGGAATTTCGAGGTGTGAGAATCTTTGTACGAACCTGTCCTTGGAATGATCGCTGAATTGAAACTTCATGGTGGATTCCTCCGTCATTTTATACCACGAAAAAAGGGGAGCGTTTGCTCCCCTCTTGCAAATCAGGACTTGTTTTCCTCATCGATATAGTAATCTTGCTCTATCGCTTCTTCTGGATGCATGGGATAGGGATCGGTGGGTCCATCATAATTTGGATTTTTGATCCAAACATCAGCACTAGTTATGATCCAAGGTTTTTTATTATCAGATTCAATCGCATCAACTTGAGCTTGATATTTCATATGATCCCATAAGCTATCGTAGTGGAATTCCCTATGCTCACGATAGGAATCGTACATTTCTTTACCTCCTAGTGTTGTTGATACACTCTCTCTTCGGCAAAACTGGTCTGATATTTTAAACAATTTTTGGCGTTTGACCACCTTTTTTTTCGTTATCAAATGTTATGAACGATAATATATGTTTTATGACATCAACAGTCATTCCGTTTCCTATTGCTTTTGATGCTGATAGATCAGAAACAGGAGAAAAATCATAATAGTCAGGAATAGTCTGAAGTCTTGCTTGTTCTCTTATTGAGAGTCTTCTTATGATTCCATTGCCATCAATAATATTGAATCTATTTCCAAGAGTTGCTGTCAAACATGGAAACCTGCCACTTGATTCATAAACCCTATCTTGTTGATATGTTTGTTTGCCGTTTTCCTTTTTTGGATTTATGCAGGTAACGCCATTCACAACTGATGGTGCAGAAAAACTTCTAGCTTTATCAGGATTTATTAGTAGTGATTTATCCCAATTTGTTTCCAGTATGTCATTGACTGATTGTTGACGATGAGGGGAAGGGATGGAAAATGGAATATTAGACCAATAAATCCTGTTTCTGTTTTGCGCTGAAAACAAATTAGAGTTAATTGTTTTGCCTTCAACTCCAAGCAGGTTGTCGAGATGAACTTTTACCCAATCTTTCATCGTGCCGACATTTTCAAGTAACCACCATTTTGGTTTTACTTCATCACGAATTCTAATATAATCTAATAAAAGTTTACTCCTATCGTCTTGAAGATTTAACTTCTTTCCATTGACTGAAAACCCTTGGCATGGTGAACCACCAACCAATAAATCTACTGGTAAATTAAATATATCGCCTTTTATATTCTGTACATCCCCTAGAAGAATGGTGTTAGGGAAATTATGCTTCGTCAGACGAGTAGAATTACTGTCTATTTCTGATGAAAAGTAATTTTCGTACTGTATATCTGACAAAGCTAGTTGGGCGCAACTCATTCCATCAAAAAGTGACAGTACATTATTTAATTTTTTCATGATGTGTGCCTCTCCTACTGGAGTTTACAAAGTCATGGTTTTTGCTTTTGCAAAAAAAGGTGCAGGCTGTTCCTGCACCTTAAATATTGCTTTTGCAAAAAATGCCTTTTTTAGTCATTTCTGAGCCCGTAAACCCTTATTTACAGGCTCAGAACAGTTGTTTTTGCAAATTATGCAGCTTTTCCAGCGCATTCTGGTCCGAATCCAGAGAGGATGGATTCAGGGACAGTAAGGACACGACCACACCTACCACAACGACCTTCATGATGGATGTCAAATCCAGCGTTGGTGATCGCTTCGGTGTTTTCGCTCCATACCAGATTCATGGTGCGGTTGAGCAAACGAACCATAAGTGAATCACCAGAAGCGCAGGACTTTGCAGTAGTCCTGACGGTTCCAGTTGCAGGGTCAAGAAGACCCAAGTAGGTGTAATTGCTGGTATTATCCGGTCCAGTCAGGAGTGACACAAAGTATGTCACCGGATATCGCTCGTTTTCGGGGTTTTCTTTTTTGGACACCTTGAAGGTGTAATGATCCTTCAGGTCATTAGAAAACGCATATTCGTTGTTCAGATCGAGGGTGAAGATAGCCTTGCCGCCGAGAACGAAGTTCTTATTGATCATTTGCCGAGTCCTCTAGATCAGCACCATCGCTGACATAAAGGATTCGGCAAACGAGAAGTCAAATTTTAAACTTTTTTGGAAAACCGACAAAACCTTTTGATTGCCGACCAGATTTTACTTAGCCGTGACTGCGGTTTTAGCCGTGTCTTCGATATTCCTTTTTTTTTACAACGCAGAAAATGCCATGTGGAGTAGATTCCACCACTTGATCGATAATTTCGACGCTGGTGGTGCCACAACGCTTTGTCACCTTTACTGCATCGCCAGCGCGGACATTAGCACCGTTTTCCACAAGCAAACCCCAATCGCCATTCCTGAGTTTTTTCCAAATTGCATTTGCAACTGTTGGGGTCTGCTCCGGTGCCACAGGTGCCACAGGTGCCACAGGTGCCACAGGTGCCACAGGTCGTGGACGCACAAACTGTGAATCGCTTATGGGTGTCGGGACAAATTCGACATAAGTTCTTTGCGGTTGAGCATTTTCGCCTAACATGAAGAAACGATTGATCGTACTGCGATGCCGAGCGAATGCCCTCAATTCCTCGATCAGCAGAAGAATCTGTCGTGCATCTTCACGCAGTTGTTCTAAATTACCAAAAGTTTGTTGCCAAACTGCGCCCCAATCCCGACAGTTTTGTAAAAAATCACCCCTGTTGTAAGATCGACAATCAAATGCATGGAATGTTCGACCTCGATGCATAATACTTGATAGCTCTTGTTGGTTTCCGAACCAAGATTTATATGATTGTCCACCAAACGCTCCTTGATGAACAAATCCGATGACTGCTAATATAGCAGTTTGCGGTACTGCTGCTACCACTCCATTTTCGCTGACTATGCTTGCAGCAGTACCATATATTCTGTCAACGCATCCTATAGTATTGTTGCTTAGAAGAACAACTGATCCCTTATTGATTCTATAATGCAGCTTTTTTAGGTATCGAGAGGGTGCCGCCCATTCGGGTACGCCGAACAAATTGCCCACATCCAGTTGAGCGGTATTGGTGCTGACAATACCTTGATGTGTAATTTTGCTAAAGGTAAGAGGATACTGACAGAAAAAGTCATTGCTCTCTACTGAATGACGATTCCACCTGATAGATGTCTTGATATCAAATCCATCGCCATTTGTCCAGCGCAAAGTCGCATTGCAAGTGAACAATCCGTCACGGAATTCACCGCTGTTGATATTGACAGTAAAGTCATCGCCCTTATGGATTACGATATCAATAATCTTATCGCCAACCTTGTATAAGAAACGGTCGATGACATGATTAAGCGATGAATCGACTTGTTCATCGGTGAGATGCGGGTTTTGCTGTCGCAAGTAATCACGATATTGGGGTCGAAATGTCTCGCAGTTTCGCCTGACAATATCAATCACCCTTTGCAGATGATGCCAATTTGCAGCAACATACTCCTCACGCAGTTGTTGCTTAGTAACGCTCAAATTTTTCAGATGATCCAGTTCATAACTCATTTCAAGTCTCCTTACCCATTGGATGTCTGTACTTCGGCAAAACCGAGTCCAAATTTTAGAAAATGTTTTTGATCAGTCCTGCGACCAGTCCGCAGATTGCAAAAATGCTGAGTGCCATTGACCCGTAGAACAGAAACTCAAACATCTCTTGCTTATGATCGTTCATCATCAAACTCCTCGTAAACCACCTTGTCAAAACTGAAACAGCCACCATCGCCTGTAGTGTAAGCAAATTGGTAGTGTTCGCCCCTGTAAACGAAGGGGTAAATGAAGCGGTAATTGAGTGATTTTGGTTCGCCTTCGATTGGTTCTGGGAGGTGATCAGGGGTGTAGTCTCGCACGAGATTTTCGCAGAATTTTTGCAAATCCAAATCAGACTTGTCGATCAAGTCGTATGCTTCTTCGCCCTGAGTAAAAATCAAGGGGTAGTGAACAATCTTGAAGTTGGTCAGCATTGAATTGACTCCTAGTTGACACTATCTATTCGGCAAAAGACGAACCATATTTTACAAAAAATCACTACAAACCAAAATATTGTTTCAAATAAGGTATGTCTCTAGGATCGGTACAATAAGGCTAAAATAGAAATGCAAAAAAAGGGGACACATTGTCCCCTTGGTTGCCGGGAGTGCCGCTCCACGACTAAAATTTTTCTTCAAAATCCCAGCTATTGCCGCACGATATTTTAAACATTTTTGAAAATTTTTTTCTTATATGTCATGATGCTAGGTTCGGTACAATGACCCTAAATGCAATTAGCCTCATTGTACCTAGATGGGGCGATCCTCTTATATTTATATTGCGTATGCACACATACATGCGTGTATACATATGCACCCGTGTGTACGCATAGGCGCATGTATACACGCAAAAGTTTGTGAAGCTATCTGCAAATAGTTTGTGATGCTTTCCTTACCATTTCCATGACATTTCCCAGCGCAGGTCTGGCCCATAGGGATAATTCTTGCTCACAATGAATTTAAAGCACTTCTCAACCCTGCTCTTTATGGGTGGGACAATAGTTTCCTGCGGGAAAAGCACAGGAGGTGGTGCTGGCACAAAGTTTGGTGGAGGCATAAATTGCCGTTCTGGAATTATTACTGGTGGACAGCATTTTTTTCCGGCACATCCAGCAAGAAAAACAATTGCAAAAATCAAGAAACGCATCATATGTCCTCCTTGACATAAAGTGATTTTACCACCAGTTTGTTTTGTTTTCTGGCTCAAATAAAAAAACTGCAAATCCTAAGAATCCCAGCAACCAGACTCATAAAGCCTCCTGCTTTAGTCTCGTTCTTGCATCCTTAGATTTTCTTTAATCCCTTGAGCTATGCACAAAACCAAGATGGTCAAGATAAATGCAACTGCTACACGCATGATCCCTCCTTGGATTTAGCCTTTAATCCTTCTTGGTGACATCCTTTACATCAACATTGAATGATGCGTGAGAACATGGAACCCATGTTGGTTCTTGTCCTGAAAATTGAAATTCGTAATATTCAACGCCACGCCGAACAAAGGTCCGAACTGGAACTTGGAAAATCTCGCCCTTCTTGACTACGATTCCGTCTGCACGATTGAAATCTTGTCGTGCAATTAGCTTGTGAGTTTTCATTTTGCCTCCTTGATAGTTATTCGTTTGGTTCTTCTGGTGATTCACCAATATTTTCTTCAGGTTCGCACCCATTCAGAATAAGGTGCTGACACCTTGCATGAGTAGAATTATTGCTTGCTAATTCTTCCTCATGCTCGTTTTTGTAGTCAACTGCTACATTTGCGTAGAATTGACATACTCTTAGCCAATGCGCCATGGCTCGTTCTTCGCTTGAAGCATTGGGATTGCTGGTGGGAATTCGCTTGTTTTGCGAAATCCAATTCACAACTTGTTGGTTGAGGACAGCAATCCGTCGAATGCTGATTTCAGCATCTTCTGGAACTGCTGATGATTCAAACAGGAATGGAAGACCATACCCATTTGCAATCACAAGGTCGGATTCGTAGTTGCTCATGTTGCCTCCGTACTATACTTCGGCTAAACAGAGCCGAAATTTTAGTCGTAGCTAAATAATTTTACTGCAATCGAAGGATGTGGATTGCGTTCTGGATGTAAATAACTACGCAAATAGTTATTTGGTTTGTAGTTAGGGATAACCTTGCCCTGTTTAAGAATCCTGTCAGTAACAGCAATAACAGCCTTAATGCCGTTATCACAAAGATTGTCTAGATATAATTTTGCACAAACTTAAGAATCAAAAGTTTTTGCAACGATGCCGTAATTCTTATCTTTAGGATTGCAGGTTTTGATTACTAGGAACATGGTTGTATCCTCTGGTAAATAATTTGCAAAAAAGAGGGGGCAGTTGTTGCTGCCCCCTTCTTCATAAACATTACGCTGCCAAGCTAGGACGACCACGACGCAGCTTGATAGCCTTGCCGCCCTTCCTGCTGTGAACATACTTTGCGAGGGTGGGGAGCGAAACCTTCACACCACGCTTTTCGAGTTCAACCTGACCCTTGCGAAGACCGTACTGAGCGACAACTTCCTTTGCCAGCTTGATACCATCGAGATTGAAACGAGCAGGACGACCAGCACGACGAGCAGTAGCCATAACTTTCATCTCCTTCTTTACTTGCATCGGCTAAGTGCCTCCGCACAACAATACTTCGGCTAAACAGGGACCATATTTTAGACTTTCCGAAAATTTTTTTGCAAAAGAAAGTGGTCATATCGTGACCACCCGGTGACCAGCTATTGAATTTGCAAATAATCCGCCAGCGAGCGGATGGCCAAAAATTGAATTGCAAATAAGGGGCACATAAGGGCAATAAAAGTAGCCGAATCCATATACTTGAGCTGAATGAATTTGCAAATAAAAAAAGGGGAGCATTTGCTCCCCCACTTGATTACTTATCTCTTGTCGAAGCAGGAAGTGATATTCTGTGATAAAAGATTCTTCGTTCTGGTTGACAAGACCTGTTCTTTTCCCATTCTTCCGTTCTAACGACAGGTGTGTCAGGAATATTGGTGTTGATGCTGATTTTCAATTGACCATCAGCGATCCTGATGTCAATCGCCTCACCAGTTGGTGCCACAACAACACACATATTTGGAATAGATGTGGACATATCAAACAATCTTGATTCGTCAAACGCCTTAGTATCTTCAAGCAAGAACTCTGTCGAATTCTGTTTTGGTATTTCTTCTTCTTCTGAATGTCGTGACAGAATTTCTTCTGACTCGATGACCAATTCCCTGATCCTGTAATAATCCTCTGGGTTGCTGTCCTTCAAAACATCACGCAATTCTAACCTCAATTGCATGAGTTTCTTTTGCAATTCAGTAATCATCCTTCCCTCCTTATTGAAGATATTCGTGCGCCATGCCTTCACATCTTTGCTTTTCAAAGTAATCTTCGACAAAATCCTTGAAAACATTTTGCACAAATGCGCTAATCGCATCATTCACATTACGAAAGTTGCCAATTATTTGAGTTTCTTCCCATGTTGGTTCAGGACTATCAAAGACAGGAACCCACGGTTGAATTGGATAAGTGTTACTGACACACCATGATTCTGCTTCAATAAATTCACCAATTGTCTCAATATCAATTGTTGAAGGACACAAGCTAGTCCTGTATACACGGATTTCTGGAATTAAAACATTATCACCACGATATGTTTTTACCTTCAACTTTTGATTAGGAATAAGTTCATCTAGAATGGATTGAATTTGATTAGCGATAGAGTCGATGATATAATCAGGTTGTTTGTTAGCATCAGTAATGATGGTGTATTTTTTCACATCATTACCATCTACTTCTGTAACTTTCTGCGTAAAAATATCAGATTGCAAAATCACTTTTGTTTTTTCTGTGCGTCCAGAGCGTGGAGCGCACAGATTGCCAACTTTCCACTCACCATCAACACGAACTTTGACCAAATCGTTCATTTGCAACTCCTTTTGTTGTTACAATAATGATTCGGCAAATCGTGAGTGATATTTTAGACTTTTTTACCACCAACCACGAATTTTATGTCCTTCGCTTGCATGAGACTTAAACATAAGCACAAGATCATTGAACTCGTCGGAATCAATGTCGTATTTAAATCCAAATTGAGAATCCCATTTGATTGCGCCAAGATTTTCTGCAATCATTGCGACAGTATCGCTGTCAATTTCTTCTTGATAAAGCGAAATACCAGTCTCGCTTTCGATGAGATCGTTGTATACCTTGCCACGGAAGCTATCATTTCCGTGACCAGAAAGCATACCTCCGCAGATTTTGAATTCGCCTTCAACAGAAGCCTTGCTGTCGTTTTCATCTACCCAAAAGCAATCAAGACCCATGATATACTCCTTTATACTCGTTTAATTGACCAATCAACAAACTGACCTTCTAGTTTTAATTCTGATATTGCCATATAAACCGTTCTTGCTTGCCACTCGTCTCTAGCTGCAACAAGTAATGTTGGTGTTTCAAGATTGTCTATTAAAGCCTTGACCTCATACTTCTTCATGTCAGCCTCCTTGGTTACATTCGGCAAAAGTCAGGTCAAATTTTAGATATAGCCAAAAAAATAATTGATGGATTCTTTTCCATTAAACTCCAGTTTGTCATCTAATCCTTGTTTTTGAATTCGCTTCAGTAACTTTTGCTCGATACGCTGAAACAATTGGGGATTCCAATCCCTTTTCCAAGTGCCACCCAATAGTCTGTCTTCAATTTCGTGAATTTCATAAGTGGTGATCTTATAGCCACCCAAAAAATTGGTTTGTTTTTCTGGAAAATCTACATCAATATTGATTTCGCCTCTGCAAATCCATCGCTCAACAAAACCATCCTTGGTTTCGCATCCCTTGAGATAACAGTTGCAAGATTCTATGTTGCTGGAATACACCTTTTCTTCCACAAGATCGGACGGGTGATCCATGATCAGTCTCCTTGAGTTACAATTTGTATTCGGCAAAAGTCAGGTCAAATTTTAAAAAAAAAGAGTTGAAGGGTATGCCTTCAACTCCGGTGTTATTTTTTGCAAAATGCTTTTAATACTTCTTTTGAATCTTCGGGTTTTGAATTTCACCCTTTTCATCAACGATGCAATAGAAACTGTCGCAAATGCAATTCTTTTTGATGAGTCCTTCAAATTCTTGCTTCACGACTTGATAAACATTGACACGGAATCGGTTGTCAAAGAGATGTGAAGACTTAATTTTGAGGAATCGTGGTGGAGTTCCCAATGCCTTTAATACATTGTTCGCCACTACATCGGTAAGAGGATGCCTCTTTGTGACTGGTTCTTGTTCTTGTTCTGGTGCTGGACGAGTTTTAATAGCCATCGTTTACTCCTTTTATTGTTGCCCAACCATTATTCGGCTAATAGTCGGTCAAATTTTAAAAAAAATGACCTCGATGGGACTTGAACCCACGACCCACGCATTAAAAGTGCGTTGCTCTACCATCTGAGCTACGAGGTCATGGTCTTAATTGACCAACTCATGGTTCATGTCTAATTGCCACTCGCCATGAAGTTCGTCTAAATTATCGTAGACCTCGCATCCAATCAAGTCCAACGAATCGTTTGGATTTAAAATTGCAACGACATATCCATCATCTTGTTTGCCAAGATATTTACCCACAAATTCGTTAGAATATTGACGAATTAAAGGTGCAAATACAGAATGCACTTCGCCAAAATCCCACTCATGATCAGGTGTAAATCTTCCTGCACTTACAAATGCAAAATCGTTGCAATCCGCCGCAGCCATATAATTGATTGCGTCATTTGCGTTTTTAGCAATCATCATTTCTTTCCTCCTGTGTTTTCCTCCATTTTTCCTTCGTTTTTTCCCATTGTGGTCGCATTTTATTTTCTAGTTCAGTTTCTGCAAATTGCACATATCCACAAGGAATTACAAATGATCCATCCCATTCTTCTTCATACATAAGTTTGAATTCATGCGCCAAACGATCAAAGTCTGGATGCTGTTTGTTTAGCATGAAAATAAAACATTCTGTGTTATCTTTTTGAGAGGATCGTATCTTGCTCCACATCTGATCGCCTTTTTCAAAATTCAACGGTCCTTTATATGACCTGCGAAAAATCATCAGATGTTCTTTTTTTGAATACAATTTCATAACTTCCTCCTAAGTAATACCCAAAGCAGCATCTAATGCCGGATTTGGTCTGATATCTTTCCTCAAATAAGCCTTATATAAGGCTGGATCATTTGAGGCATCTTTGAATTCGGCAAAAGTCTTTTCACTTTTTAGCAAAAACCTCTTGAAATCGTCGGGATGTGCATTGATCAGGATGCTTTCGGTGACTTTTTCGCCATTATGCACACAATGCACAAGATCGACACCAACGACTCTGTTAGGAGCGTTGAGGTCGATGTTAATTGCGCCCATGTCTAGTGAAAGATCATTTGGAGACATATCAAATGCTTCAGCGATGGCATCGAAAGCCTCTTTTGTGAGGATAACGATGCCACCGCTTTCAAGTGGTAATGTATCTATTTCTTCTGATCTAATCATAGCAAACCAGCAGCTTTGAATAGACCATTACCTTGGAAATCTGTGGTTTGATAATTGAAATTTTCTTCAATCATCTTCCAGTTAGCACTCTCGCTCCAATCATACTTGCGATACATATAGCTTGATTGGTTAAGCCAAACTTCATACAGTTCAAGTTCAAGTTCAATTAGTGACTTGATCTCATCGGTATCCCATTTCAGGTCAGCTTTCGCAGCATCTTCCTTTGTGATGTAAGCAAATCCAATTAAGCAACTGATCTCTTGATGAATAATATCATAAGGTTGAGTTGATAATTTGACTTCCTGTTCATGCAGAAGGTAGACAGGTTGAACGACAATATTGTCGCCTTGTTTTTCAAAATATTCTGCAAGTTCTTCGGGTTGAAAGAATTGGTGTTTGCTTGTTCCAAGTTTGTACTTGTTGTGAAAACAAACGAGTTTGGAAACGCTAACGCTGTCATAAGGATTCGGAGTCAGCTTTTCATCGTAGTTGAGCATGATATCAACACGCTGTTGTCCGACAAGACAACCAGACTGGTCGAGTTGTTGATCCTGAATCCTGCGGAAAAGAGTCTGCATCATAATCTCCATTGGTTTCTACCACTACTTCGGCAAAACTTGGTTGAAATTTTAGCAAAAATGACCGATTGTTTTTTCAGACAAGCAATGTTTGCAAACTAATTTGTTCATCCTTACCATAATTTGGGCACGAATCTTGTCATGAATGATTGGATCATTGTTTAAAAATGCTCCAGTAAAACGACTTAATTCTCGATAGAATTCATAACCGTTCTGCTTGATCTTAGACCAATTGTAATAAAACGGTAAGAAATAATGATCATTTGATTTGCCCATTTGACATTGAAATAAAATTGAATCTACTTCTTCTCTTGTTGCTCCAGCAGCAAATAATTCTGTGCTTATTTCGTTAATTTCGTCTTCCGAACAAAAACCTTCTCTATTAGTCGCATTTTTGACAATAAGTTCATATAAACTTTTGGAAACATTCAAAGAGCGATTTGTCTCTTTGTCATTTGTGCTTCCCAACCAACAATCCCATAAAAGATATGTCTTGTTTTTCTTATCTTGACCGCCAGTAATGAAGGTAAGATTTCCTGAATTGATAGTTGTAGTTTTAAATTTTATTTGTCCATAGTCATTTTTATCGTTGAAAGTAGGTGCTACATTATTGAAACTTTGAGACAAATTGAAATAAAATTCAATGTCATTTGCTTCATCACGCTCTTCTTTGATTATTTTTGGGACTGCTGATATATTGAAAACACTTGGAACAGCATCAATAATACCACGCAAAAAGTTCATGACTTAGACCTCTTGTATTGATTCATGAATTGAGGGATATAATTTACACTCATGATCATGGTTTTTTTCACCAAGACAACTAACGCAATAATTTTTTCCCATCGCCGTTAAGATCGCTGCATGGATTTGATCGTGGATTATAGGTTCGCCGTCTAAAAATTGAAATTTCATTATTTTAACTTCTTCATTCCAAAATTTTCGAGTTAAACGAGGAACATTACATCGCCAAAACCATCTCTGACATACAAGAAAATTATTTTCGCTAAAAAGATAAATATGACCATGTAAATTATGTCCCTTTAAACTCAAACCAATTTCGTTTTCCAGCCTAACTCTTTCCCCGTAAGTTGTCGCTGATGCAGGTGACAATGTGAAATTTGTATTTAAATGAAAACGAAGAAAAAAATGCTTTGCAAAAAAAGAATTATATTCATATTTAATTTCCTGAATAGCTTTGATCCCACCATTATCATGAACAGCATCCATCATACCACGCAAAAAGTTCATGATTTACCTCCGATTAAGCGCACACATGATCTTTTTGTTTTTCGTTCAAGCATCGTTCGCAAAATGGTTTCCACATTGACTGAAGAATTGCCACACGAATCTGATCGTGAATAATTGAATCGTCATTTATGAACGCCCGTCGAAAATTGCTAACTTCTTCATTCCACAGCTTTTCACTCAATCGACTAATTCCTGAACGCCATTCCGCAACCCTGCGAACTCGCCTGCTTGCCTGATTCGCATAATAACCATTTTTATAAGTACCCCAAATTTCAGTAATTTGATGAAAAGAATGATTCTGATAAAGCAATTCCATCTGACCACAATTTAAATCCATTTCGATGCCTTTATCGTATGTGTCTGTTATGGTTATTTTTTCACTTAGGTCAAAACGAAACTTGTAGTTTCTCATGCTATAATTGTTTTGATCATCTTTAATCGTTCGGATAGCTTTTGCATTGACCCCACTGCTAGGGATGAGATTCATGATGCCACGCAAAAAGTCCATCTTTTAACCCTCCTAATTACTATTCGGCAAAATTGCGGTCAAATTTTAGAATAAATAATTATTCTTCTTGTCCACCCATATTGGGTTTGCACCAAATCAAGAATTTTTCCAAAAGTTCTTCTTCGGTATTTGCTTCAATACAAGTATTTTTCATTTGCAAAAACCATTTGCCGTTTTTTTCAAAACGAAGTCGTGAAAATTCTTGCTGGACGACAACCAAACCGATTGTCGTCCAGCCCATGCGTTCAGTTATCACTTCGTTCGCTCACATTTGACATAAATCGTCTTAGGTGCTTGTGCAAAGTACTTAAACAAAGCGGGACACAACCATCCTTCTTGCTTGGTTTCTTCGCACTTGTACCAGTTTCCGCCACCTTCTTCAGACAACCAAGTTAATGTAGCTTGAACGCCGGGGAAAGGTGTAGCTGCAAAAAACATATTGAATCCCTTCGCAGCTTCAGAAACAGGAATTCCATTATTTTGCAAAGTAGTTTCAATAATCTCTGGAATTCCACTCACAAATGGTTCCCTAACCAATCCTGTAGTCGGATCATCGAATGCCCATACTCCATTCACCTTGGTCGGGTGGAGAACCATGATACTATTCGTATTCACCTTTTCAGGAGTTAATGCTTGAAAACCATAACGCAAAATGTCACCGATCATAAAGTCTCCTCATAAATGCCCAGAGGTGGTAATTGATCGAGATTGGTCTGAGCAATTGCACCCAACCTCGTTCCTAACTCTCCTCGGTAATCTTGCGCCTCCATACGAATATGGACTTGCCTTCGACACCAAGGAAGTTCTATGACTTGTTCAGCACCCAAACGGATTGCCTGATCAAGCCAAGCCCGATAAAGTGTTGGTGTCATCATGGTATTGCTACCATCCTGATGAATCATTAACCACTTTGGTGGTGTCAACGGGACACCATTTGGATCACATATAACCTTTACAGTCACTCGCTGATTACCCAACTGGTAAACAGCTTGATCTGGTAAAGGTCCAAGATTCTGATAAGGAATTGCACCACTTACAGATTTGTTCTGCATGAGCAAAGCAGCCCTCATCGTCCTGCTGCCGTTGCTCAGTCTCGTAGCTTTTGCTGCATCCATCTCAGCCCCCTTTAACCTTTATTCGGCTAAACAGGGGCCAAATTTTAAAGATTTTTACAAACCACTCGGTCTTTGTAACCAGTTTATATTTCTTTCCATATACAAGCTTCTTAATATGCTTGCATCCCTTTCACCCATGAAGTGTTGAACTAAATCAACCAACACTCTGGCAAATTTAGGGCCATGTCCATTATTCGGCGTTAATTGATGAGCGATTTCATGCAATACATGGAAATTGCAAGCCCTTTCAGGGAAAGCTATTGTGTTGCCTACGCTGTAAGCATTCTGGCCTAATACACCACGAACCACTTTTGGCTGTCGTGCTTGCGGATATCTTTGGCGAAACCAAGGATCAGAATAAACCCTTGCTGTGTATCCATGAATTTTTGCAAATTCAAGAATCTCTATCCCCGGCGCATTGATTATGTGCCTCTCAGCATCATAAATCCTTGCCTGTTGCGGGTCTTGAAAGGCGATCAGCAATAGAAGACTATTCAAAAAGTTCATCGTCAGTCCCATACTTCTCAAAAAATTGGGTCAATAGATCGGTGCCTTCGTCTTCATCGCCATCAACAGTTGCCCACTCTGATCCTTGGTTGTGACCAATCTGGACATTTACTTCAGCTTCGGGATGACGCTTTTTGCAAAAATCACAAATCGCAT
>OGWG01000011.1_pt1 | contig 32638 bp, 46 predicted proteins | sample 1575911 | NCBI WGS metagenome assembly OGWG01 (sample SAMN07581534, study PRJEB24739) | freshwater metagenome
TTTTTTTTTTCAAGCAGAAGACGGCATACGAGATGCGCATTAGTGACTGGAGTTCAGACGTGTGCTCTTCCGATCTGTTTCCCAGTCACGATACGGTTAACGTATCAGACGACATCGGAACAACACGCGCAACCTGACGGGCTACGCCGTAAGTCTCACGAAGATCGATTATGTCAGTCGAGAACTCTGGCGGCACAAGGTAGCCCCCAAGATAGTTGGTGCCCTCACTCATTGCTTTGGTCTGAATGCCGTTGGCATCACACCACTGCTTGGTGGCCTGATCTCCTACAACAGCACCCTTGAACCACTTGCCGAAGCGGTAGGCCCGCTCATCAGCAGACTTGCCCGCGACCGTGCCCTTAAAGTTCTTGACCTTGCTAACTCGCGCAAACTCAATCGCCGGGACAGGAATTATGGCATCAGTTTTCGTCGACGGCGTTACACTGTGATTATAGGTGATTGCCGCACTCTTCATTGCTTCAATCTCTTCTAGCTGTTTGACTTCAGTTTGAAGTGTAGCAATCTGTTCATTACGTGTTTTGATCTCTGTAAGTGTATCCTGAGGAATAGTGGCCACGTCTGGATGCGCATCAAATACGCTCTTTTGTGTAGCCTTCAAATTATTTAGCTCGTTTATTTTCTCTTGAATTTTAGTCATATATCCCTTATATGTTGGCTTGTAATTTCAAAAAGTCATAATAAATAGCCTTTACATCTTCTGTCGACGTTGTTTCATTTTCGGGTGTATAGCCGAGCTCCTCAGCCATTTTCCGTAATCTGTCACAAGCCTTTTGAAGATCATCGGCCATTGTTTGACAAGTCTTGCCGTGTTCTACACTGCTTTTTCTGTTTTGTGATTTTCTGATTGAATCAATTTCCTTGATTCGCGTTTCGAGTGATTCAACTGCGTTAAGCGCTAATTGATAGTGGTGTTGAAACGTCAAGCCGATAAGCGACTTAGCATCTGTGATGATAGCGTTATTATTAGCTGGAACAGTAACTGGTGAAAACTCATATAATTTGATCTGTTTTAGCAAGTACACTTTATCAAAATTCATTTCATCGTAACTTGTCATTGCTTGCTGCTGTTTATCAATAGGCATATTATATTCAGCCATTCTATTGATCATGCCTAGCTTGTCAGTTACTTCGTAATCTAGCACTTGGTATCCGATTGATAACTTTTTTATCACACCGTCACGAATGAGTGTCATTGCTTCAAGGCCTTTTTGTGTTCTACTTATTCGTGACTTTGTGATTAGCCCATAACTATCTTCATTAGCTTCTAGCGGAATACCTATAGGCGACATCCAATCATGCTGGTAACACACGACGCCTTCTTTTAAGAAACGTGGTATATCACTTAAAAATGCGCCAGGTAGAATCATATCGCCAGCACTATCTAAGTTGAGGATTGCCGCAGCGTATCCGGTAAACTCTCCAGCAAATTGGCCAGACTCAATTATCTTTGATTCTTTAATGTCAAAAGAAAACGTTTTACGTTGTAATGCGTTGCTATCCATTATGATTCCTCATCTATTGTATCGAGTCTTTTCACTTTTGCTTTTGCCCACGAATAGCCTGGATCTCCACCCCATAGAGCCCACGCAATACGACCGGCAGAAGGGTAACCATCTTCACCCGGTGAGAAGCCTTGACCTTGTTTGTCGACTTCGTGACGAGAAAAATAACTATACATACGGCGTACCGTGCGCGGTGATAATTCTACACCGTTGCTAATGTCTCGAGCCCTTGCAACTCCTACGGCGGTTCCGCCTCGGTTGTATTCTTGTCTCCAGGCAAGGCCACGTTCAGCTTCCCGTTTCATTGCAGCCGTTGGCTTTAAATCTATCTCTGTTCCACGATACTGTGCTTTAAATTCTGTGGCTACTACTGGAATGTGAACGCACCGGCACGAAGCACCACCAGCACATTGTGAATTAGGCACGTCTGGAATTTCGCCTAGTTGTCCACTGGCTCCATCAGCAGACGCACAAGGCCCACACGTTACATTATCCAGCACAGCGGAATAAATCAGGTAATCGATCTCATCTGCTTTCTCATTAATTTCCGCATCACGTCCTTGTGATAGTGCCCAGTTTGTCGCCTCTGCTGCCGCTCTTGTAACGCTTGCCGTTGAACCGTTGACCAACGTTTCACGCACTGCTTCTGGGACTGACTGATTAAGTAGCGTGGCGGATATGGCCGCTCCTGTCCCGCGTGCTTGCACGTCATTGGCTACCCTTGAGACGATTGCGCCTGACATTGTGTTGAAAAGTTCATTGTTTAGCTTTGCACTCGAATCACCTATATCTGTCTTACCTTGATTCCTAATTTCATCAATCACGAGCTTTGCGCCACGAACAAACAAAGCAGCCAGCAAAAGATAAATACTACGATTGTCCCGTTCCGTTGGTGTCACTGTAGCGGTGTAATACTCAGACGGCTCAAGGTTGTCTAGCGTGTCTTCTAGCTCGTTGTAATACTTTTGACGCAGTGACAACAAAGTGCCATCAAGTTGCGCTTTACCTTGCCTATAAGCTTCTTCAAGCTGTTTGATCATTCTTGCTTCTAGTTGAGTTGGCTCTCGACTTAGCAATAACCCATTCCACTCAATTGCTTTAGTTACACGTGAGGAGTTTATTGACTTAGATTTTAGATCTGATTCGTTGCTTGTGACTTGTGGCTGACTTGTGTTACCCATTGGAATCAAGTTAGTCGGTAACACAAAATATTTCCCGTTTGACACCGGGTCATAACCAAACTGTTCGCGGCACTCGTTGAGGGTAGTCACGCCGCTGGTGAAGGCAGCGATTGCCCGAGCTTCTTTCTCACCCTGATTCTCCTGAAGTGCGCGGATCTCACTAACGTCAAACTGACATTCGATTTTGCTGGTGTCCCGCTCAAAATCTACTAACAATTGACGGTTGATTACACGCTCAAAATTTTTCCACGTAGGAATTAAACATTCTTCGAAAGCGGACTTTTTGAGGTTGGCTAGATTGTTATAAGTGCTGCTGTCTAGGCCAGCAGATAGACCCGCTACAATTGCCGGAATGCCGAGGGCGCCGGATATGCGTGACTCTGCCAAGTTTGTCAGTGCGGCAAAGTCCATCTGCTTTGGATCATATCCCAGAGTTTCAATTGATGCCTGGAAGTCTAATATCAGTGGCTCACCCCTATTGTCGCCACCGAATTTCCGTTTCCAGGTTTGCTTTATCTGTTCCGCTTTTTCACCTGTCAATCCTATGGGTTCAGATGGAGATACAATCACGCCAGGAATCGCCATATTGCGACACAAAGCGGCTACCCATAGTGAGACCTCCATGTCAGTAAAAACTTGCAGCATAGCGGCTTTTAAGGGTGCTAGACCGTATCTAGGGTTAGCAGGATTAAGGCCATTGCGGAAGTGGACGACGTTTTCGATTGGTATGCGCTCAATAGTGCCGTTTATGCGCCGTTCATAATAGTCGACAAAAGCGCTGCCATTGTCTGGCCAGTGCGGTTTGATGCTCCAATGCGGTTCATACCAGATGGCTGTCGGAACGCCAAAGCCTCGAGCATTACGCTCCTTGATCCAGTAGGCGTTGCCGTCAAGATGGTATGACAAGAGTGTTGCAGCCCAGAGTGACTGCATATCATAGCCCACATTGGGATTCTCGAGCAGCCGCTCTAGTGGGTGGCCGTCAATCGTCTTGTCTCCGTTGGATGTTTCCCGAGATACTTTAAAATCTGCTTGAATAAAGTTCCGCTGGATCCAGGCCAGTGTATTGATAACCGCACTGTTGGCAATCGGGTCAGTATTCTCATAAGGGAAAGTACGTGGAGCCATCGACAAGAACGAGCCACCCCGATGCGTCATGTTTGACGGATAACGGAATGCGGTGCTAGCTGCTTTTATGCGGTCGATTAGTCCCATAATTTAATATGCTTTTCCATAATTGCCACGCTGCAAGCACTCATAAGCCAGTGCTCTTGCCATCACCGTGTCGTCGTGTCCTCCAGCTGGAGCACTATAACTTATCCTACCAGTCGACAGATTAACACGACTTTCATAACTTACTAACTCCATCTCAGCCACTTTATCCGGTAGAAAGTAACACTCGTTACGTTCCAAACATAAAGCTAGAGATTGAATCAGCGGTGCCTTAGAGTTTGCTGTAGTCTCAAAGCCACGTACTGGATAGCCTTCACGCTGCAGAGCTTCTAAGTTAGGTGACCCGATTGAATTACTTTCGACTAGTATTGATTGAACGTTATAACGTTCGATGATTGCCTTTAAGCGTGCCCGTTGAAAAGCCCACTCGATTTTATTGAATCGGTCAAGCTCTACTTCCTGCTTGCACGTTTGACAAATTACACTAATACACGTGAAGTCATTCTTTTGTCCCCAGTCGACGCCAGCCACTAAGTAATGCCCGTTGTGGGTTGTCGAGTCTGCACGCAAGCAGGCCGAAATATTGCGAAACACTGCGCCGTCTTTTTGCAGAAACTCGGCTAAGTATTCTTGTTTAAAAATATTTTCCGGTAACTCCTGCTTTGCTAGCTGGATCTCATTAGTCGAAATAAATGGATTGATTGCGGTTGGCAACTGCCAACTTTGCCAATCCTCTTTAGTCTTATCGATGCCGTTAGTGTAGCACTCGTAAAAAAAGTTTATGCCTTTAGGAGTCGAAAGAAAGAACGCATCACTGCCAACATAATCCGTAAGTGTCGGCCTTATTGCTGCTTGCCAACTATCACTGAGATCTGGAACCATTGCCGCTTCATCTAAAATAACTCGAGCATACTTTCTGCCCCGTACACTATCAGCAGCGTCAAGAGACCAGCAATCAATCATGCCCCCGGTCAATAGCTCGACTCTATGCTCTTGCTTTGACACTCGAGTCTGCAGCGGCTTTGTTATTTCAATGATCCCCTTCCAAACTTCATTAAGCATTCTGTATGTTGGCGAAAACCAACCTACAGGATAGCCATCTAGAGCTTTGTCGATTATCAGTTCTATTCCTAGTGTTGTTTTGCCGAAACGCCTACCACAAGCCAAGACGTTAAACCGACAAGCCTCATTTATGATCTGCTGTTGAGCGGGATGCAGGGAAGGAAAGACTAATTCAATTGTTTGGCTTGCGATCTTCACGACGGATTACAACCTCAACAGCACCAGCCTGCTGGACTATTTGTGTTTCAACATAGCCCCTATCTTTGCCCAAACATTTTAAGGCAAAGCATACCGCCCACGCTTGTTTTTCGGTAACGGCTGCTAGTAATGCATTCTCAGCGCGGTCAACGATGGCCTCACGTGCGTCGACTAAGATCTGCTGAAGTTCTGAATCATGTTTAATGCGTAAGTGTAGAGCTGCACGGGATACGCCTAGACGGTTTGCGGCGAAACTAACATTACCGAGTGCGGCCAGTAGCTCTCTTTTGATATCCTCAGTTTTCATTTTAGGCGTTGACCGCCTTTTCTTTTGTATTGTCATAGTTGTTAAATGTTAATCAATGAGAGTAGCTCTGCAATCCTATTTTGCCATTTGTCTACTTGTTTCATTATGTTACTTTATACTTGTTATGTTACTTATGTTACTTATGTTACTTATGTTACTTTTCCATCATCTTATCTATCTTGTCTTCAATTCGATCAAGCCGCGACTGTAGGCTTTGCAGTTCTTTGTCAAAATTGCGAGTAGTAACAAAGTGTCGCATTTCTTGTCTGATTTCCTCAACCTCTTTTCGACTTGCTGACGTAACAGATTTTACAAGCCACCCAGTTATTAAGGCAATGATACTTGAAACCGTGATGTCTATATAGTCTTTTTCCATTTCAAACTTTCTCATTGTGTTGACTGGTGACTGTTAAATGGAGAGCTGGCCGATCATTGTTCCCTGGCGAGAGGCTCGTTTCGCCTTATAACCAGCCAGCTCACAATTGTGGTTATGCTTTCAAGCGTGCAAGTAATTCCTTTGCCTTGTCCTCATTCTCAGCTGTTTTGATTCCAGCGTCGTTAAGTAACTGCTCGGGAGTCTTACCAGTGCGTGCCGATTCTTTCATGATTTCCTGGATAATAAGCAAAATCACAGACGGCAGTGAACTTAGTATTGAAATGAAATTCATTGTGTTACCTCACCAGTTTAATTGTTTTGATGAGTTGATCGAGAGCAATCAACGTTTGTTTCAAGTTAATTGAAAACGCATTTATTTGTTTTCGTTGTGCTTCTGGTAGATTAATAACGCGTGAATCATTAAGTAAGTTTGTAACAAGCCCATTTGCGCTGGACACCAAAGTTAGAATCTTCTGCTGACCATCGCCAGTTAAAGCAAGCGTGCCGTCTGGTTTGACGTACTTTTTAGCCTCGACAATAACTTGGCCATTGATTGTGTTTACCTGGCGGAGCATTGTAACGATAGCCGTGGCCGTTTCTGGTGAGATCTGTTCAGCTGTTGATAGCTGGTCGACCACCACAAGCCCGGTGCCAATATAACCAGCAATGCGGTCAGTTGTGGCGGCAAATTGCTTGCCTTGATCAGAACAAGCAGAGACGCCGAGCACGCCAATAAATAACGCTACAAGTCCAATATTACGCATGCGTGTTGTCCTCAGGAATTGGAGACTGTTTAAGGTACATGGCCGCAGATACAATAGCACTAGTCAGTGCTACCGTCAGCAACTTGCGTGAGCCATCGGTTAAGTTAAAGGTAAGTGGATCTGCTATCATCAACGTGATTGTGTTGGCGATTCCACCGACTATGGCGGCCAGCAATCCTTTAAGCCAAACAGTTGTATTCATTTTGTTACCTCAAAAAAAATAGGGCGACGTTTGCCGCCCAATAACTAGGAGTTGACAATGTACAAACAACTAACATGCAAAGAATAACACATTATTTTTCATACTGTATTAAATCTGCATTTTTTAGCTTTTGCCATAGGTTAGTTTCACCAGTGGCAACAGTGACAATTGACTGTAATAGGTCAACTAGAGTTTGATCTGGAGTCTGTTGACGTTGTGCAAGATTTAAAGCCTCATAAAGGCTTGCTGGAATTTCCCACACCTGAGTTATAGGCTCATAAGGCTTTCTTGTTACAAAATTCTGATAAGACGCTTTCTTTATATTTTGCATAGTTTTGTTTGTCCTTTGCAATTAACTCAAATACAGACTTGTGAACGTATTGATAATAAATGGCTGGTCGTTTTGGTGTATGTCCATGAGGATTCGACCAGCGTAATCTAAATGCATAGACGTTTTCACTTACGCGAACGTGATCAATAGACAGTGGCACTCCCTCAGGGGGAAGCTGTATAACTGTTTTTGCTTGTGCCACGGGTGGAATTTCTTCAAGCTCTAACGGCCATTCTACGTCTTCAAATGTATCAGAAGCATTATGTAAGTTATCTGTTTTTAGTTTGTTGGTTGCCACTGGTGAACTGCCACCAGTGGCCATTAACGCAATATAGTTGAGATCTAACTTATCCCCGGCTAAGTCCGGGGTTATTCTTTTGGGTCGCTGTTGTTTTCTTTGACCACGTAGTTACTGAATCCCATAGCAGGACGTGCCACGGGTGGCGATGCTAAGAATTGGCTATGCGGTGAGTCTCTTGTTACATTGTTGCCACGTGTGGCGTTAGTTCGTTGGCTTGCCATAGCAAAGAAAATAATAGCCAATGCCATTTCAATGAAAGCAAGAACCGCTGCCACAGTTGAGACTCCATCACCAAACGTCTTTTGAAGTTCTGTTGCCTCTCTGACACTAGTGCCAAGTGACAACGCTATGCGTCGAGTTGTAGCACCTGCTGCCTTAGCCATTCCTGCTTCGTATTTACGAATTTGTTGATCATTGTAGTTTGTTATGCCGATACTCTTTGCGCCGTTATGAACCATATAAGCGGCGTTTGCGGCAACTGACAAACCTAGTAACACCTTCATCAAGGTTTCGCCAGGTACAATCTTTGCATATAGGTATGCGCTTGTTACTCCTGCCACAGTGGCGGAAGCCGCCACCCACACACCGAGTCGGTTGCCATATATAGAAAAGCCAGCATAACTAATTCCACCAACTAAGATCAGGTGAATAAAAAGAAACATAATCCAATCAAACGCACTTCTGTTCTCAGTCATTGTTATAACTCCTTACTTTGGCTATTGTGATACCAGATTGATGCTGATACTTCCCTTCCCTGTCTGAATAAGTCACTTGTGGCGTCAGATCAACACAAAAAAGTAACAACTGGGCTATGCCTTCATTGGCATAAACGCGCAACGGGTACGGGGTACAGTTTTGAAGCTCTAGGACAAGCTGACCCTTCCAGGCAGGCTCTAGTGGGGTCGTGTTGACGTGTAGGCCACAACGGGCATAAGTAGACTTGCCTACGACTAAGCCAATATGATCAACAGGCATTGTGATAATTTCTTGTGTGGTAGTTAAAGCATAGGCATAAGGTGGTAATGTGTAATAAGAGCCTTGCAAGCTGTGTTGTAAAGGGATTGAATCGATAGTTGATCGATCGAAGTTTTTGGGGTCAATCTCTTTACTAAAATCATCAACAAAAATTTTGAGATCAGCATCAGTTAGCCTTAGGTCATAACCTGCCGAGCTTAAACCGTAACTTAATGTTGATATGTTGTCGGTGTTACAAGTAACTTGTTGAGGTCGAAAGTCTGTTACTATTTTGGGCCCGTAGAATAGCCACCATCTATCAGAACGTACCATTGTTTTTTCTCCTTGTTATTGTCTCCATAAAGGAAACGACATCGCCAACGCTTTCGATTATGTCGTATTGGCCTTTCCAATTGTTTGAAAAGTCCTGCTCGGCTTCTGTGAGTTTACGCTGGCTTTCAGGCTTCAACCAGTCTTTGATTTCTATCAGAAAATTATTGCCCTGATATCCAACTACGATATCAGGAAAGCCACGGCCTAGGGTATGCGTATGCACCACGCTTGCACCATACTGCCGGAATGTTTTTACAATCTCAACTTGATTTCGATCAATTCTTGCTTTGTATTTTGGCATCACCTAACCCCATTGAGCATCAAATAACCAGTGGCTGATATCTATTCGCTTGTTATTTTCATCAACGCCAATCCACTCGAATCCTTCCGCGCCTTTAATGCGCCTAACTCGCCAGTTCTTCTCTTGATAATGAACGTACCCAACATAATCACCATCACTGTTGATGCGTATTGATTCCACAGTTACGCGCCATTTAACTCGAGTCTTGTTGCTGAGAGTAACTTGCACTAATTGATGGCGTCGAAAGTTATTCATTTTCGATATTTCCTAGCTCGGCAAAACCCACAACTGCAGGGAGGTGAACTTGCCTCATCTTTTGGTTGCCAATATCCACGTTCGTTTCGTTGCCAGTTGGCTGGAATAACAACAACTTGCCTTTGATTGATTGGAATTGCTGGACACTCACACGCGTAAACTGGGATATGCCATTCCTTACCCGTAGGACAATATGTCTCTATTGGGATATAGCCTCGATCACCACACCAGCGGCAAGCGGTTGTTCCGTTTGTGCGGTAGCTTGTTTGTTTTTCTTTAGCCAAGTGCTCAGCAATTAAAGTTTGGTACGCCGGAATTACTGACAATACGGGGAACCATTTTGACCAGTCGTGATCTTGAGTGGCCTTGCGCCAAGATGGCGCAAGCCACTGATCTGGTATATCGCATAATGCTTCCGTCCAGGTTATGACGGCAAGTTTGAGTTCATCATCTTCACTGAGGGGCAGGGAGCTCAAGGTTCGAGTCTTTTGTATAAGCGTTATTATCGCCGCTGTTCTGGCCGGTGAGCTCTGCGATGAGGGCGAGAGTCTTGCGGGCTGCTCGCTGATTGTGGCTTTCACGTATGGGTCTATGCTGTTGATTCTGTCCATTGTGATACTCCTTGTCTCTTATGTTCTGGGTTTCCAGTCGTTGATACTTGTCGATCATTCCGTGAATGTTGCCCTTGCTCCACTTGTGATCGCTCCATATCTGCATAGTTTGCCGCCAAAGGGCAAGGTGATTGATATCTGCATTTGCAATCAGCTCCTGCTGCCATATTCCCATCGTCGGGAAATAGGTGAGAGCGATAGATACCGCGTCCTCCGTCTGTTGTGTGTGCGGCTTGGCGATGATGGCCGTCGACGATTCCACCACACTCTCTGTAGTAGTCTCTGAAGTAGTCTCTGTAGTAGTCTCTGATAATAAGAATGTTTTCAGGTTTCCTGCTATCTTGTTTTCAGGATTCCTGTTATCCAGTTTTGAGGAATCCTGCAAACTGGGTTGCAGGATTCCTAAAGACTTGCTTTGTGAAAGCAGCTTGTCGAGCTCATCAAAATCGATACGATAATAGAGTTTTGCGGGTACGCCTCGCAGATCCTCTTGCCAACATGATAGCCTCTTGAGCTGTTTTCTTGCCGTTGCCTGTTCAGTTCTGGTCAGATATGTTTCTTCCTGCCATTCTTCCGCGGTTTTCCAGAACCAGCCGTTATCTGCCTTTGTTCGCTTCGCCCAGTAGAGAGCCTGGCTTAGCATCAGTCCAGCGTTGACGGATCCGCCAAGTTCAGCAAGGCATCGATGAAAGGCTATTGGTCTATCTAGTAGATCACTCGGTTTCATTTGACACCTCAAATGGCCTTGCAACTATACCGGCAATTGACCGCATCGCCTCATAAGCTACTTGTCGACGCTTTTCTATCGCCTTACCGCGTGAATTTGGGTGAAAGTAGGCTGCGGGTTCAAGTTTGTTCTTTGGCAAATATCCAAGTGTGCCTTCCTTCACCGCTCGGCTCAATTCAGATCGCACTTCGCGCGGCATCTTGCCTTGCACTAGTCGGACGCCCATAATCCGTATCACCAAGACATTTATTTGATCTTTAGGCCACTCGCCTTGTTCCACTGCTCGACGTGCTTGCTGTATAGCTGCTTGCTGTCCAATCATTGCTTCTCCAATTATTATTTGCTGTCTTCTGTTGTAGGTCTAAGCTCTATAGCCTGAGTATTGTTGCCGTATTTCACACGCAAGTATTGCGGCATAACCTGTGCTCTTCCTCTAGCTGTCCGTTCTGGCCGATAAGCCATTAGGACTGTTCGGTCGATCAGCCAGCTGCGCCCTACACGCTCTGCGTGTAGTTTGCCGCTGCGTATCCAGTTCATTATCGTCTGCCGTTGGTATCCGATAATATGTGCCGCTTCCGTCACAGAAATAAAATTTTTGTTCATTTGGTAAATATACCTTGCAATAATAAATTTGTCAATTGAAAATAATTTGCATTCTTCTGTATTTTCATATTGACAAATAAGCCAACGTAGAATATATTATCATCATCGACAGAGCAATTAGGCTCTCGATTAACAAGGAGACAAGGCAATGAGCTTTCAGACACGGATTGCAACATTAATCGAAAATGGTCAACTGCTAGTTTCGGAAGCTGGACGCGTTGAAGGTCCACGCTATCGGGCAGAATATGCGATTGAAGGTAAACGATATCTAGAAGTGCTTTTTGACCCGTCAGCTGGCACTTCCGCTTATGGTCTGCCGTTGATTCTGGAATTTAAAATTCTACAAACAAGAGCGAAGAATTGGCAAGTTGAGCTTTGCTAATTTGGAGTCAATATGAGTTGCACCAATCGAGACTGCGAAAACGGACAGATAATGGTTAACCGATATTTTTCCGCTGGTGATGTGGGTGAGGACTATGCACCTTGCCACGATTGTCAGCCACCTTATGAAGGAGACAGCATGGAGCCGGATGATGATTATTATTTAGAGCGAGCGATTTGGCCTTGGATTGACGACCCGAGTTACGATACAGACGATGAACTGTTTGCGCAAGAACGATCTAGATATGATTGCGATGAGGACGAAGATTATGACTGACTCTGATTGTGCTCACTGTGGTGGTGACAACCTGACAGATTACCCGGTCTGTCAGGGTTGCGCCGATTTTCTACACTTCCCACATCGAAAAATTTGCATACACTGTGAAAGGAAAGACAATGATCAAACTGCATCTGACAATAGCTTGTGATGAGTACGGTTGTAATGAATTTGACTGCTTCGCACTACCGGAGCCGGAGCCTGGCGATAACGATATCGATCAGATAGTTGGCCGCACTTGGCATAATATGGGGCACGGGAATTATATTTGTGATGGTTGCCTGGAAAAGCGATACAGGGAGCATCGAGAATATCACCAAGACGTGCTAGATCAGTATTATCACGACCGGCTATAAAATTTTCAATGTCTGGTATTTTACAATTGACAAGGACACGATAACGCATTATAGTGTCCTTGTCGGTTAAACTTAGAACAAGGAGCAACAATGGACGAAAAAACAGCTAGATATATCTACAATAGAGCTAATGACAACGGTGACGGCTTTGCCCTAACAGAAGATGAAGGCGTGGACATATCTGAATCGATTCAAGAGGCTGGCCTGGAAGTGATCAAACGTCCGAGCAACGGGCTGTGGCTGGTCTATGACGCCGCCGACAATTCTCATTACCTTGTCGGCGGTGACGGAATGCAGCGCAATGCGTGGGCCGTGGTGGTGCCGCCTGAACTGATGAATCCTAACCTGCGCTGCGATGTCTACACGGGAGCCCGTGCGTACTATGAAGGCGTTATTGATAATGTCGCGAAGCTGATGGAAGGAGAAGACTAATGTCAACAGATCTAACAATTCACACACCCGGTCAGATCATTGAAGCGGTGATCGCTAAAGGTGATCTGGCAAAGCTATCACCAGAAGAGCGCACGCGCTATTACGGCGAAGTCTGCCGCTCAGTCGGGCTCAATCCGCTGACTAAGCCGTTTGAGTACATCACCTTGAACGGCAGGTTAACTCTCTATGCTCGCAAGGACGCGACAGACCAGTTGAGATCTCTGCGGAGCGTATCGGTCACAATCGCCAGCCGTGAGCAGGTTGGTGATGTCTATGTCGTGACGGCTCGAGCTACCACTCCAGACGGCCGCACGGATGAGAGCATTGGAGCCGTGGCCATCAGCAGTCTGAAAGGCGATGCCTTAGCCAATGCCCTGATGAAGGCCGAGACGAAAGCCAAGAGACGCGTGACACTCTCCATTTGTGGGCTCGGCATGCTAGACGAAACAGAAATGGAGACTATACCCGGCGCACTACCAGCAACAGCTGGATCGATCACAGTGGAGGAAGAAACAGCTACTGACGAGCAGATTGATGCATTGTGTCGCTTGTTTGACCACCTGAACGAGCTTGGCGTAAAAGACGATAAGATTGTCATCGCTGTGCGCAATCTGTCAGGCCGACCAGATATTTCTCTCGACGCTCCCGAGCTGTCGTTATTGCCATCTAGTATCGTGGAGAAAATTTACACAAAACTGGATGAACGTCGAAACAAGCTAATGGAAGAGAAGGCGGCAAAATTTGAACCACCAACTGGTCTAGATAGATCAGGACATCCAATAGATGATTTGGAAAACAGTTCGTTTTAACAAAACACTGACAAGCCGCCGAGTTACCCCGGCGGCAATAACTATGGAGACAAAAAAACAAAATGAGGATCACTGTGAAATGCAAAACGGGTGGCCAATTTGAGATAAAAGCTAACTGTCCCACGGCTAATATCGTGTGGCGAAACCATCTTGGCCAAACACACACATATCATCGTGCCGACGGTTCTTGCTTGCCAGCCTTCCAAACAACTGAACAGTTCCGCTGCTACTTGCGTCAAACGGCGGCTTATGCTGGAAGGGTGCCGCAATAATTAAACACGAAATAAAACACGAATCGCACACGGGCCGGCTTCGGTCGGCCCTTTTCATCATAAGGAGCAGCACAATGTTCGCAATGTTTACAGTCACCAGCCGACCAGTTCCAACCGGCGAAACCGTCGACGGAGAGCCCGTCTATGCGCGGCAGCAGGCATCAACAGCCATCAACGCCGCGCACATCGTGGCTATCGAGTTCCGGCCATCGTCGACCGGGACTGACCTGCTGATCAAGACAATGGACGGTGACACGTGGAGCTTTCCCGGCACCGACGAGAATATGGCAGTGGCAAAGGAGATCATCGAACCGAGTCGACACGCAGAACACACCGACTATTCACACTTCTCGCGGGATGGACAGCCCGCAACCGAATTGCTGTTGGGCGTGTTTGAGGGATAGGAGGAAGTAATGAGCAAGAAATGGACAATCCGCGAGCTGACCCCGGAAGAGTATCCCGATACTCAGCTCCGGTATGAGGTGCGCGACGAGACGGGCGAAGTCTTCTCTCTGCATTTTTGGGAAGAGGACGCCAGGCAGATGGTTGCTGTGCCGCTGCTGCGGGATGCTCTGTATGACGCGCTGGCCTACATTGATGAGACGGCGCGTATTTTCGGCGTTGAGCCAGACAGGGACGCGTGGGAACGAATGATAAACGCCCTGCAAGTAGAGTTATTGCCAGCGACAAAGGGGGAGTAATGGCTGAGAAATGGACAATTGTCAAAAAACCATTTGAGCGCGAAATTGTGCGCGAAGTCGAATACGGCATTTTTGCTAACAATGGCAAAGAGCTAGTAGCCAATGTCACCAGTCGCAAAGATGCGCAATTGATAGCCGCATCGCCGCGGATGCTGGCGGCATTGCAACTCACACTAACTTGGATGCGCGACGACTTGGGACTAGACGACGATAGCCCAGAGGTTGCACCTGTGATAGCCGCTATCAAAGCGGCGAAGGGGGAGTGATGCCATATACACCAGGCCCGTGGACTACTGACGCATTCCGGGGAACGGATGAATACGATGACCCGGATACGCCCATAGTAGTGATTTCGCCACCGGCGATATCAAAAGAATGGGCGAAATGGTCACCACCGAAATACTATTGGTCGCCAAACATAGTCAGCATTCCGGCAGGCTTGCAACAGGCCAGTGACGCCAAGCTGATGGCAGCAGCGCCGGTGATGCTAAAGACCTTGAAATCAACGCTGGTGCAGCTCCAGTCGATGGGCGAGATGATTGACGACGCAACTATCAGGCAAATTCAAGCCGCTATAGAAGAGGCTCAGTACGACTGGGACGAATAATTCGGTAACTCCAAGTCGTTAAAGGAGAAATAATGGCTGAGAAGTGGAAAGCAAGAAAATACACACTGCACGGTAAAAGCCGTTACGACATTGCTACCGAGGAACTAGATATAGCTACCGTATATGAAGACGCTTACTAACTTGGATGCGCGACGACTTGGGACTAGACGACGATAGCCCAGAGGTTGCACCTGTGATAGCCGCTATCAAAGCGGCGAAGGGGGAGTGATGGAACATATCTATGCAAATATAAAGAACATATTCTTGGCTTTGTTGTTCGGTGCTTTGTTTTTGTTTCTGGTCGATATTGCTTATGGACAGTTTCCGGTTCCAGACGTGATTACTTTTTCACCGTCAATCTGTATCTACCACCCACAGACTTTATTGACCGCCAACCCAGCGCAACGGCAAATTATAGTCCAGATTAGTGACAAGGGTTACGTCGAGCCGGTTGATGCTCTGGCCTATATCCGCACAGTGTACCGGTCAGAAGATCCGCAAGTTAGACGCCACGCTTTTCCTGCTGCGGTGCAATACTCTATATATAAATGGGAGATGATAGAGCAGGCAAGGCAAATAAACTTGCGTGCTTATTTCCCGTATATGATCCGCAAAGACATATCAGATAGAAGCATAACTGCTGCTTTGTTTAGATACTGGTTTGGCGGTACGCTACAAATTCGATCACAAGCTATTTATGATCTATCAGAAATAACGAACAGTTTTGTTAACAGAGACTGTAATCTCCAGGAAGTCAAATTGAGATAGTTGCAGGTGACACCTTCGAATGGGTTATTCATCTCGAGACAAACTACGCATAGCTTTGGGAATTTGCGTACAGTGTAAAATAAACAATGCTGTTGAGGGAATCCAGCGTTGCCACAAGTGTCGTGCTAAAAAGAACCGTGACAATCGAGAATATAGCCGACACCGCAAACAGCGTGCTACTTGCTCAGTGTGCTTGCACCGTCTGGCGGTGGAAGATCAGAAGCTTTGCAAGCGATGTGACGATGAACGTAGGGAAAGACGATGGCGAAAACATTGGACAAAACGAGGCCGGCTGTAGTATCGTGTAGCCGTGTTTGTGGAAAAATTTCATGCTGAAGGTTGGAGATCAAAACTAAAAATCTTGGTCTCTTTTTTGTTTTATACCCTCTCCTTAAATACCCCGTAATCGCTCAAAATTGACCTAGAATCGATTTTTATTCTCGACCCTATAGTTACCCCTACCCCTCTATTATTTAGGACGTTGCCGCGGTGACTCCCTGTTGTGGGCAGATTGTCCCGAGCTCGAGCGTGTAGATCTGCCCATTGCTATCGATCACCTGAACATCGTAGACATACTCCTGCCCCGGCGTCAGCGTCAGAGTCTGGGTAGCCGTCGCCACAAAAGCAAGCTCAATAGATCCACCGTTCGTAGTGCCGTCGATTATCTGGCCTGCCGCGGTGGAAGACGACGTGATACTGATTTGATACTTGGCGTTAGCGTCCGTATCCGTTGCCGCCGCCTTCACTGTCCAATATGCCTTGCTGATTGTCGCGCCGCTCGTCAAGCCGGTATAAGTGCGGTGCAGCTCAAAGGTGTCACCCGCAACTATTTTCCAGATATATACACCGAGCTTTGTCAGCGGTGATAAAGCTATGGTTCTTTTGTCGCCGTCCAAAGTTTGGTCATGTGCCATCTGTTATCACCTCTTGTTGTATGATATACACCCTCTCTGGCGTGTAAGGATCATCGATTACCAACTGCGTTTGCTTGCGTGAATAGGTGTAGATCAGATCCGCTTGCTCACGTGTTAGCCAGCCAGTCTTAACGAACAGCTCCACCTCTCGAATCGTCACGCGCCCGTCCTGCCATCGCCGCAGGATAAGCCGATACTGCGGAGTGATTGCGACATCAGCCATTTGTTATTTCTTCCCCTGCTTCTAGAATCATATCAATGAGGGCTTCTGTAGCCTCGAGCCGCTCTTCGACACTCGGGCCCGGTGGCGGTGGCGGTGGTGGCGGCGGATCCGCAGGTAAAGGTGTATTACCCTCTTCCAGCCATCGCAGATAATCTTGATAAAATCGATTACCTGGATCCTGTGGAAAGCTTACACCTGAATCTAATTTTTTAATGATTCCATCTGATAATAATTTATATGTCATAATTCTGAATCAAAAATTATCTTGGAAGTCGTGACACTCGCAGCAAGAAAATATGGTCGACCTTCAACTAGGGTAGTGTCAGTACTAGCTATAATTAAACCATTCATCGTGCCCGTATGAACACTTAAATCCATAGCGGTAAGAGTAAAAGCACCGCCGGTTCCGTCACCAACAGTAAATGTGCTAACTAGCCCTAGTTGACTGAGTGCCGGCTTAACTCGTAATCTCGTGCCTAACTGAAACGGCAAGAACACTCTTTTGGTCACACCAACTTGTGAGGTTCCAGTGCCACAATTCATGAGCACTTCACCCGTAGCAGCTCCGCCTATTACTAGTGCATAATACATGCATTGCATCATAATCACGTTACGTGGTAACACTTCAAAATCTGTCGACGAAGAGCCTGCCTCAAGTTGCACGTTAGCCAGATCAATGCGCCCCGTATTGGCTGTTAAAGCAGTTTCAGTCCAAATAAACACAATGACATTAGTGATGCTGTTGTCTAACGTGACAGTCAGTGGCGTGACAGTTGTCCACGTGTCTACTGTTGGCGTTACGGTGCCGGGGGTCGTAATGGTAGCAATATTGGCATTGTTGATGAAAAAATTATTTGTTGTGTAAGTGGTGCTAGCCCAATCATTCACAACATTACTGACCACACTGTCAGCTGTTGCATTAGTCCAGCTCAGCACGGCATAGCGAATTGTGCAACTGCTAACATTAGTTTGAACCTTAAAGGAGAGTGTTACACTTTTTCCACGAAGGTCACGACAATTGTTTGATTCGATAATCTGGGCTAGTCCAATCTTTTGCGTCGATGTGTGTGTATTCGTCAGCCTGATGGCGTTAGGGATATTGTTAGGTGCAGAACTTTGGTTTGTGAGTCTGCTAGATTGAACGTTACCTGTTTGCCGCAACACATACCAACGATCAAAACAATAAGCGTCGTTTGTAATAGTTGTTGCAGCGCCATCGTATCGCTGATCAATCATAAAGCTGCCGTTGATCAGTCGGTTTTTAAAGGTGTTACCGCCACCTATTACTTCCGCCCATTCAGGATTTGCGCCTGACCCCTTAGTCTGAAGATACCGACCAGACGTTCCTGCCGCTAGTCGAGCCCAGTTACTCGAGCCACGATAAAGCAGATCACCCTGAGCCGCGCTGCCAACAAAATCTAGAACCTCGCTTAATGTACACTCTTCTGTATCTCCAGAGCCGGCAGTCTTGCGGCCCAAGACTCGAGAGGTTGCGCTCACGTTTTGCATTTTGGCATAGGTAACAACGTCATTTGAAATTGTCGTTGTAGTTCCACCAGCTGCTTTAGAGACGTCACCAGAAAAAGAAGTCGTTCTGATATTACCAGCACCATCGAACTCAATGCCGCCTGTCACTCCAATATACTCAGGATTGCCTGTCGATGCTGTATCTCTACCAATTAACTTATCGCTTGCCATTTCGGCAAGTTTGGCTAACGTTACGGCATCATCTGCAATCGTCCAGGTAGCCCCGCCACTACTAACGTTTATATCTCCCTTAGAACCGTCAGTGACCGCACCACCAACGTTTACACCAGTCTGATCGTCACTCGCCCAACTAGCCCCGGCTGGTAAAGTTACTGTGGCAAACGGGTAACTGCCGCCATTATCATACAAATAAAGGTTGACGGTTTGAGTACTAACATCAGCGTTGTAAAGCATAATCGACTTTACAACGCGTCTAGTGTTGGCCACAGGAGCCGACAAAACATCTGTTACGTTTATGCCGTTCAATGCCGTCGGGTCTACTCCCTCAACAAAAGTCGTTGTCGTTGTATCTGCGTATGTAACGATAACAGTAACATCTGTTGAGTTACCCGAGCTTAGGTTAGCTTGTAGCTTTCGTGTAGTAGTATCTAGAACGATTAACATAAGTTAGTGCCTTCACGAAATAAACCATGCAAATTTTCTGCCATCTACAATATCAGCAGCACCGCCACCAATTTGTGGTTCCCACGTCAATACACCTGCCGTTGTAGAAGATAAGACGTAGCCACTAACTGGCGGATATGATGTCGGCCACTGGTATAAAGGATTAGTTACTGTCACGATGGTTGGAGTGCCAGCAACTCCAGTCGAACTAATTGGAGTTATTCTGATCTGCGTTCCAACAACAAGCCCCGGCAGCTCAACGGCTCCACGGCCTAGCCCGTCTGGGACTGCGTCAATCACTGGCAACCAATCGCCGTCTTGTGGCCGTTGTATTTCTATTTGCGCTGTTTGACCACCAACAAAATTTCCAAAGCTAAACGTTATCCGGCCGTTGTCAACAGTCGTAAAATTTACTGTTATACCCGACACGGCCGGTGGTGTTCCTGCTATCCATACGCTAGCAGTATTTAGACCCACCGTGCGCACGGTGGCGGCACTTGGAAATTGCAAGTCTGAATATTGTCTTGCGATAATATCGACTAAATGATCTTGTGAAATCTTTAACTCTTCAATACGAAACAACTGGTTACGTAGACCGTAAAGTGTATTATGGTTGACGCAGATTATGTCACCCTCTTCTAGTAATAAGGCCTCACCAGTTGTTTGAAAAGTGCAGAAAAAATCGTTGTTACGATACTTATACCGTGCCGCTTGCACTAGCCTGTCGGCTTGATGATAGTTATCTACACAAGCCCCACTTATATCCATCTTGTTTATTTTGTTGATCTGCTCTTGATGATCATAATCATTTTCTCGTAACTCAGTTTGTTGAAAGTCTTGTGTGCTGTCAGTATAGGTAATAACAAACTGGTTTAAGCTCAATTGTCTTTCACCCAGTGGCCACTTGAATGAGTCTCTGATTATGTTACTTCGTGAAAGTGCTCCAAAAGCAGAATCAGCAAAAACACCATGAACGTGAACAACCTGTTCAAGTGCAGCGTGTGAGTAGGTTAGCCCTTGTTCCAAAATCAGGTTACCAAGTTTTGATCTCAGTAATACAATATTGGCGTTGTTCTTATTCCATAATGCTTCAATATAGCGATTAAGTGTTGTGTTAGCATTTATTCTAGTTGCCAGTTCTGCCGCCACTGCTCCGTTTGTTGGATTGTTGCCAGTAGCGTCTAAACCACCACCTGTTATAGTTACGCCATCGACTACAACAATTGCAGGAATTCCAGTTTCAGCATTATCGATTGTGAAATAGTTCCAGGCTGGTGTGTCTACTGTCCCTTCAACAAACGTGGGAGAATAACGAGTTCCACCTTGTGTTATGGCTAACGTCAAGCTGTTTGCGCTTGTTGAATATTCAATCCCAGAGATCGTTCTGGTCTCACTGAAATCTGTTCCAACACCGATAACTGCATAGATCTCATTAACAGCTAAACGTTGCCATGCGGTCACGTCTTCTATTGCCATCGTTGTTGCCGTTGGACTCGTGGCGGATCTCAACAAACTACTTACTGCTTGACGTTCTGATTTTATCTGTAACTTACCGTCTGCACCTGTAACTAAGTAGCCACGGAAGGAAGGTAAGAGATGCTTAAAAATAAAATCAGTGATTTTGATAGGCTCTTTAATGTGCCAGTTACTTGTGTACCGTTTACGATAAAAAGTTGTGGCTACTATTGATGTTGGCGGATTTTCAGGGTCATAAGCGTTATAATCAGCCCCTAATTTCTGCGGTCGATTCGCATCAATAGGATTCAAGATATATTTAAAATATGCGGTATCTAAGATGCCTGTTGATCTGTATCGCTTCCAGTCCGTTCCGGCTGTGCCCTGATTTTGATCGTACCAAAATTCTTCACAACCAGAATCATCTCTTAATGGCTCATTACAATATTCAGCAGTTTGATATGCCGTAATGTCATCAATCCAGGTTTCGTTATAGTTCAGGCCTCGACTATCAGTTAGCAGGTAGCGTAATTGTTCAACTGGATTGTCTGACCAATCATTACCATCAAAAGTTGATGTGTTTATCGTTGGTATTTTATTCCACAATACAAGTGCCGCAATTGTTGGTGCTGGATCACCAGTATCTGGATTATTGCCTTTAATAGTAGTTTCTACATAAGCACGATGTGAATAATATTCTTCACCTAATAACAATGACGTAGTTTGTTGACCAGAAACAAAGCCATATTCTCCCGTGTGCTCATACTTAGCTTGAAACGTGGTAGCCCACCCGGCTGTCGTATTTCTTACGTCAGCAAATTGAGTAATAACACCTTCTCCAGCAATAAAATGTCCGTAGAGATACTGGCCAGTATCAGCGTAAAGAATAGGAATTAAATCGATCTGTGTGCGTCCTAGCCCTACTGGCACACTTTGGCCTAATGGTAGGTTATCCGTACTTGACCATTGTTTAGTAGCACGACGAGAACCAAACAACGAGGAGATGCCAGCGGGTCGTGAGTTAACTTTAAACGACCCAATAACAGCCTTATATCGAAAACCTTGAAATGCTTTTTGATTGCCGTATTCAACGCACTGAGTATGTGATTTATTGCATACACTGGCTTGTCTGTAACTTTGCGCCTTGTCTGCTATCTGTTGCCCGGCCAAACATTCCACACCCTTAAATTTCAAGGGGCACTTAATATCAAACTTCTTAAACGGTATTTCATTATCTATAGAGCCGAGATCTTGCTTCGCTGTTATGGTGACAGACTCATTGCTTATATCGCCAGGTTTAGCACAACGGCCAACAAATAGAATTAAAGAATCTTCGTCAAGTCTACGGCTAATGCTTCGGACTAATACCCGGTATCCTTCAAGATTTATTTTGTTCAGCCACTGACTAACAGTCTTGTCAACGTTACTTAAATTGATTGTGACGCTATTAAACTTATCTGCAAAATATCTTGTGATGTTGCTTCGACTGATTACTTGCTGATCATATAACCACCCATACCAAACCACAGAACTGGCCGCGAAACGTCGCTCTGCATTACTTGGAATCAGGTCAGTTACAGACGGCGGATAAAACTCGAACAGATCAACAGGCATCAAATCACGGTTCGGTGATACTAATATTCCATAAAGTGTATTACTGACAGTCTGCATATTAGTCTGGATATTTAATTATTCGCGCCTGTCTACTCTGTGACCAATAACGTGAGTGACTGCTTCTAGAATATGAACTGTAACGACAATTGCTTAGTGTCTCTCCAGTGTGCGGATAAAACATTGAAAAAGAAATACCGCCACGTGTCGATGTATAGTGCTGATCTAAGATTGTTGCTTGTTCAACAGATAACCCGTCCCACACAATTTCAAACTGTCTAATGGGTGCACTAAGCGTTGTGTTACCTATTGTTAGCGTATCATCAAAAGTGACTTGATGGTTTCGCCAATCATTCATTACTTCACGAAAAGTAACATGAAGTGGCGCACTAGAATTGTTTGACGGCTGAGGCAGTGGCACCGGTGAAGTAAATTGCCAAAGAGATGAACCCGTTGGCCCAGCTTGTGTGCCTGGCGATATTTGCCCCGTACCAGCGCCAACATTTGGCCCATAGATAACTTCTGCCTCAATTCGTTGGTTGTGGCAACACATCGACACAACAGCCTCGAGCGGATAGGTTACTACTTTTTTTGATCTGTAAATTATCTTGTCGTCAATTAGATATGTGATGAAGTCACCAATTTGACGAAAGATAATTTTTTGACCATTGTTAGTCCAAAGGCCGTCATACCAAACTTGAGGAAAGTTACCTGACCCGTCATAAACATACACACCGTTGGCCGGTCGTGGTGGCGTGCCTGTTGTCCAGGTTCCACTTGTTATGTACACACAATGACGCCAGTTGTAGAAATTGCGCGGTGCTATAGCACCAGAGTTTCCATCAATCAAACCAAAATACGCACGGCCGTTTGGCGTCCTACCGCTGATCGTGTAAACCAACTCCCAGGACTGATCAACTAATCCTTTAAATGCGTTTTTAGTATAGGCTACAGAATTTCCAATTGACATTGCGTCTGTACCGCAATCATCTAAGCCAGTGTTAGCGTTAAGAATAGAGAAGCCGTCAATAGTTGCATTAATAGAAACAATCCATTGCGGTGGTGCGGCGTCACCAGTAGAAGGCCCAAAATATTCGATGAATTGTCTTACTGGCATTATTGACGCTTTTCAAGAATAACAGTCATTGAATTATTCCAGGCTCGCAACCTGTTGTTAATAGTAGCTGACAAGTAACGAACGTTATCATAAATCACACCATCACGGCGATGATAAAAATCAAAGCTAGTTGTAGTCCCACGCATCGAGTTGAAGTGCTTAGTTATTTGCTCAACTTCTGCTTGTGTTATTCCGTCATAACTCAGCTCCCAACGCTTGGCCCCCGTAACATGTACGTTGCTTGTCGAAGTGCCATCTTCAAATTCAAATAACTTTGAGGCATAACTAATTGGTTGATCAACTAAAACTGATATATATGGCCCATTATATAAACTGCCGTCTGGATAGGGACTCGTTAGTTTAGGGATACCAAACGTTGCCGTTAAAACTATACCTGTCGGTGAGACTGTCCAATCACGAGGCCCGACATCAGGCAAGCCAAACGTAAACGTCGGACTAAATGCAGCAAGTTGTATCACTCGCCCTCGTGTTACTGCTGGCTCAGAAAACGTTGCTGTTACCGGAAATCCTATAGCTTGAATTATTGGGATCTGTGGATATCCGAAATAGACTTGGAAGATTGCGGGTATAGTTTGAATTATTGGAATTTGGGGAGTACCAACAATAATTGACGGTGTAAAGCCAGTTGGGCGGATTATTTGACTTTGGCCACTTAGAATCGGCAAGCCAAACAATGCACTAACAACAAAGCCTGGCGGAGTAACGTTAGGATTGCCTTGTGATAGTGTCGGCTGTCCAAAGTATGCACTAACTTCAAAGCCACTTGGTAGAATTGCTCGAACATAAGTGATTTCTATAAACGGCCCGAGCCCAGTCCAGACCCCTGCAATTGTTGTGAAATATTCTGAAGCAGCGAATGATGCGCTGTTGCTTTGGTTTGTCGTGCTCGGCGTTCCACCTGAAACATCACGACTATGCCTAAGGACAAGCCCCGGATAACCTCCGCCTTTAGTAGCAAGGTATGTGCGCCCAGTAGAGTTAAGTGTTAGTGTTGTGTAATCAGGCGGGGAAACTAAGTTAAAACTTGCAAAAGATGTTGTATTGAATACAACGCTAGTGCTTGAAGTTGTCAGGTTACTGCTTGCCCAGACAGCTTGCGGATTGTTTGTAAAATAATTTATTTGATCAGGTACATCAAAGTTATGCACTTGCAAATTAAAACCACCCGTATTTGTTCGAGTGGTCAAAGCAAGATACAAAACAGCTTGTTGAACTAATATCGCTGTCGGTATGCTGGTAAAATCAAACTTGATAAAACCACGACTTACTAAAAAGTCATTACTAGCATATCTGCTTGATTCAGTAGTTAACAGCGCATCAATATTAAGAGAAAACCCGATAGCAACGGTTAACGAACCATTGCCATTTCTAGCATCAAAATAATTTGTTGCGGCACTACTAATAAGTCCATCAAAATCAATATTATTACTAAATGCCTGAGCGTAATCGGTTAAAGTGTCAAAGCCGTATGAGAGGGCTGGAATATAACGATCAGCGATAAATTCATCCCAATAATGCAACAGCCACCACAACGATTTAAATGCCTCATAAATTGTTTGTGCATACTTGGGGAAGGAATAAACAACTGCGACGCACTCAGAGCCGTTTAAACGATAATGGGCGGCATTTGGTGTGAGCTTTTCAAGGCCAAGTTTTGGTTTAAGATCTAGTTTCTTACGAAACCATCTTGCGAGCATGGGCGTGTTAGCAAGCGCAACAATAATTGCTTGATGTTTCTCAAACCAGTTTTTTGAAAACGCTTGCCAGTATCCAACCATAGCATATTAGACTAACCTAAATATTTTGTTTGTTCCGTTGTCAAAACTAACTGTAATGTCTCCACCGTTTGGCGTAATCGGTAGACCGGTGGTGGCCGTGTCGATTACGCAGATTAAAGGTGAACTAGCACTTGTTCCCGTGTCTTTGTAAATTACAAGTTGCGTTACACTGCCAGAGTTTGTTACTGCTGAAAAAGTAACATCTGCAGCGTCAAAGATTCCGCCCGTCACTGTCTTGGATGTTAGCGTTTGAGGTGTCCCAAAGACGTTAGTTCCTAGATCTGAATAATATTGATGTCCGTTGGTTGCTGTGTTTCGAGTATAGCCCGAACCGACTAGAGCAATCTTGATTGTGTCCGTGTCTAGATCAATTGACGGGGATTGTGACAACAGACTTTGCCGCGCTAAACCATAAAACTCACTTGCCATTTTTAAAACTCTCCAAGTAAGTCACGGCGAAGCATTGAACGTGCTTCGCCGTTACTTTTATAATCTTGAACAAATTTATTGATTACAACTCCGGGTTCAGTCTCAGCCCTGATAATAATTACAGTTGGCTCTACTGAACGCCTTGCCCCTTGTTCCACGATAGCAGATCCTGATTGCCTATCTTGCGCCAAGAATGAACCGCCACTGTTAGTATTGCCACCGGCACCAATTGCCGATAACCCAATTGAAGCAGCAGCGGCCACACCAGCAACTGCCCCATAGAACTTAGCTGCAGCAAAGTGCGATGCTGCACTTTTAGCATTACCTAATGCAGCGGCTGCGAATCCCTCAGCCAGGTTAAATAAAGCTTTGACCGCCGCCTGAGAAGCTAGAGCACTAATTATCTGTGCGGCCATTTGCTTGAATGCCTGACCACTTAACTTACCGGTCAGCAAGAACCCTTGCAACATATTTTGCAACCCATTAGCAACGCTACCAAACACGTCGAGCATCATTGTCTGAAAGTTGCCCATTTGACTAGATACAACGGACAAGGCCTCACTTGCCGAAATCTTTAGTTGTTCAAACAGGCTTACACCTTTATCTGCGGCTTCCTGCGCTTGTGGGCCTAACATTGAGAGAGCAGAAGACGGATCCGCGGCCAAAGCTTCCATTCTTTGCCGTTCGGCTTCCAACATCATTTCTTGCAAAGCTTGTGATAGTCTCACTCTTTCGTCAAATGTCTTCTTTGCTTCTTCTCTAATCTTCTCTTCACTCTGCGTTATTCTGTCTTGCCGTTGAATTTCAAATTGTTCCTCGGCTTCGACTCGTCTACTTTGCACGTCCAGCAATTGTCGGTTTGTTTGAGTAGCAAGTGCAGAGAGTGTGCTTAATTCCAACTCAATCACACGTTGCTTAATAACATCAGCCCCTGCCGTGATTTGATCTAATCTAGCTTGTGTTATTTTCTTTTCTATCTGTTGCGCTTGATCAATTAGCTTGCTCTCTTCATCTCCTAATGCGGCAATGCGTAATCGTTCCTGCTCGGCCGTAAGGCGCGCAAAGCGTTGTAAGGTGTCATCAGAAAAATCACCGAATAACGTTGTGCTTGTTGGTCTAGTTGCCGCTGGTTTAGCTGCTTGTGTAGTTGTCTTTTTTGCACCTTCACGTTGCGCTTGTAGCGCTTTCTTTCTTGCTTCTACGTCAGCGGCTGTTGTGATTGGCTGGTCAACTTGCTCGAGCCTAGCAATGGCGGCTGCTTGTGCTTAATTTTTCTGGTCTTGTTCTAGCCTTGCGGCCAGAGCTGGATCAAAAGCGTCAACACTTAAATCACCTAATGCGTTTAGTGCGTTGATCAACCTAGTGCCAATTGAGAATGCTAGACCCTCGGCCTTGATTGATAATATATCTAATTGCTTGCCAAACTTGTCAGCTGCTTCAATTTCTTCCGTTGTTAACAGCACGCCAAACTCGTCAGCCTTTTTTATCAGGTTGCTGAAATTGCCGTCCATTTCGCCCATAATCTTCAGCAGGGTTGTGGCTTGTTTACCAAACAACTCAACAGCAAGAGCAGTCTTTGCCGAACCGTTTTCCATATTGGCCAAACGTTCGATGGCTTGACGAAAGGCATCGTCTACAGATCCGCTAATATCTATGCCCAGTGCCGTGAAGGTGTCACGCAATTCATTGTTGCCATTCTTGGCCGCTTCAATCTGCTTCTGGAAAATTACGGTCGATGTTGTTAGTGTCTCGAAGGATTCACCAACTAAACCAGCTCCAGCTTTGAGAGCTTGCAGCGTGTCTAATTCCAGATTGCTGACGTCCTTTAGGTCGTTTAAACTGCCAGCATATTCAGCCGTTTTCATTGTAGCAGCTCCAGCCGCTACACCTACCGCAACGAGTCCCCCGGCTACACCAGCCATTGCAGCAGCGTTTCCGCTTAGGTTTGGTATCATCGAAGCGACGGCATCACCAAACAGTCCAAACTGTGAAACGTAGCCTTGCAGTTGAGATCTGGCCGAATCTCCAAAGCTTTCACGGAATTGACGCCCTGAATTATTTACTTGCGTTCCAATAGTCTCAAAGCGCTGGCCCAGTCTTCGTAACTGGTCACTCGTCTCTGCGGCCATTCCTTCAACGACACCGCGCAACAGCTGGAAAGCTTGCACGGCATCGCTAGTGTCGGCATTAACCTTAAAGAGCAGTCCTAGTTGATCTCTATCTAGTGCCACAATCGCCCACAATCACGCTATAATGCATTTTTATTGGTAACCCTATAGTTACCCCTACACTACGAACTCAAAACAATTTGACGGTCATTTGAGCCCCACATTGCCGCAGTTCGTTCATCTTCCCACTGTTGCAATCGAAACGCTGCCGCATTGTCAAAGTCAAAACTAACTGCGGTGTCAACCAGGCCGAGCAACTGGCTCGGCCGTGTCCCAAACTTGGTCGCCGTCAGTGCTACCGTCAGCAGGTCGGCCCCCTGCTCGTTTCTGGCGAAATCGTTGCAGCTTTTCCGGCTGCACCTCCCCGGCTGCGGTTTTCACTGGCACGCCTGGAGATCCAGCTTGCACCCACGCAGTTAAAAATCGAAAGTCTTCGGCGTCTAACTCCGACAAAGCAAGCACGTCCTGACCATCTCCAGTAATAGACACTTGAGGTTCGACACACGAATAAATAACAGCCTCAGCTAGGAACGATAAACCATCAATAGTTTCATCTGCTGAAAACTGCACGCTAGGATTGACACCACCCTGTTGTGATTCCAGCATAGCCCGCAAAAAAGATTGCGGGATTTTACCGGCAGCAATCCATAGATCTAGCGGTGGGCGACGCATTGTAAATACTGCGCCAGACGGCAGTGTAATCTGTCCAGTTAACTCTACCGCCTGACGCTGTTGTCTGTAGTCGCTTGCTTTCATTGTTAGTTTGCCGCGCCTTGATGCCAGAAGTTTCCAATTTGATCACCGGCCGTGCGTGTAGTAATCGCCTGACCGTTGAACTCAAACGGCGCTCTGCTCTGATCCTTGCGAGTAACCATAAAGTTAAAGCCCGCCCTGTTAAACGTCTTGTAGAGCTGGACAACCCACCACTGGTTTGAGCCGCTGATATCCTGTCCAATCAGAGCAACAGAAAATGTGCTGATCGTCGAGAGGCCACCGATAGTCAACTGCTCGTATCCTGTTGACGTGTTAGTGTCAACAGACTTAGTACCTCCAACAGTCATTTTTTCTAGTAATGACCAGTTAAAGACTTGCAAAAATTCTCCCTTAACTGTTGCACGCTCACTTATAATTCGGGACAAGTGTGGCGCCGTAAGCTGATCAGAACTAAAATCTTGGATCTCTGGTACATATTCAAACGTCGTTCCACCTACGGTCATACCTAAATGAATTGCGTTTGGATTGGCCGTATCATCAGGCGTGCCGTCAGTATGCAGTGTTAGCCGTGAGCTTGCTGCAGGAACGGCAACGTTAACCCATACGTCAGCAGGCCCCAAGATGATTTCATTTGCATCATAATTCTTTGCCGTTCCGGCCATGTTACTTCTCCTTCTTTGTTACTTGCTTAATCAAGTCTTTGTATGGTGTTGGGTCTAAAGATGGGCGATAATCTTTAGCCTCTGCTTTAGGGTCGAAATAACCAAGTGTGGACGCGATATAACAATAACGCTCTTCACCTAATGCTTCGTGTGTCCAGGGTAGTGAAGGCAAGTTAATTGTTTCTGCAATTTTTCGATAATCCATGTTATCTCTCCAATAGTTGCACGTTCAAGATTATACGTGAATCAGTTCGATATATTGTATCGTTCTGCCGTAATATCCCGAATTGATGCTCTGTTACTTCCCATACTGGTTCCGTTACCATGTTAGTTGTAGCACCAATTAAGTCACTTATTGCCATTGTTCTTAATACTCTATCAACTGCTAGAGTGTACTTTAGAATCGATCGTTGCAACGTATATGCGTCTACACCATCGATTGCGATGTCAACATAAATTTCAATGTTGCTTTTGATATAGGCATCATCATCACTTTGCTCTAACTGTTGACTAGCGGAAGAAACAAACAAAGCAGGAAAGTTAAGCGTTATCGGCGTTGGTGTCCGATATTCTACAAAGTTGTGTAGACTTGCATCAATCTCAGCAAGTGCGGTTTCAGTTGAAGCTTCTAAATATACTTGTATGTTATTTAGAATCCGCAACCCAAACTCAGCCGAATATTTAGAAGTAGTATATGCCACTATTTGAGCCCTTAGTTATCGTCTACCCGTTTGGGGATTGAAGCCCGCATCTCTAGCACCACGTTCTATAAAACGATATAACCTTGAAACAATCCTATCCATATCTTTTGTCGTAGGTTGAATTATGGGCCGTGCGGCCATTCTTTTTGTCCCTCGCTGATGATAACGCGCATAGTAAATAGCAGTGCCCATTGTTAAGCTTAGGGGATTCTCTTCATAAATCTGATCAACGCCTTTTCTACCTGCTACAGAAAAAGAACGACGCAAGCGCTCAGTCAAAACTAGGATCGGCTTGCCCGGATATTTCTTTTCCTTCCAGGTTTTGTAACGTGGAGATAACGGTTTCCACGTTGTTCCGCCTCGAGCACCTTGCGCATCAAACTCTTCTAAGGTTGCCCGTAGAAAGTACATATGGATTTCTGGCCAAACTGGTCGAAAGTCTCTTACAAGACTTGATAAATTTTTGAAGCCTCGACTGGCTTTCTCTGTACCATCCACGCTAATCGAAAAATTCATGCGAACATCCCTCTGCCGTTCCGATAACTATCGGCTACCATTTGAGCCCTCGGCGGTAAGGGTTGATTGATTAAGGCTATTCCATCGATCGCAACTGCACGCGCAAAAGCTTGATCCTTGCTACGCCATAAGTTTGCAATAGTTTCTAGAACAGCCTCTTGCACTTCTTCCGGTGTCTTGTCATAACCCCACTTGGCTGTAACTCCTACTCGAATACCAGCAGGCCAGCCGACATAATCAACTTGGTTACTGAACTCAGCGAAGAAAAAGTCTCGCCGTTCATTTAGGGCATTAAACGTGCTGTAATCTTCACCGTATCGGCGCGACAAGAAAAATTCACCTGGCGTATTTTGTTGTGCATTTTTGTATGGATTGACTTCAATCCAATTTAGAACGGCAAAGCCTGTTGGCATTGTCACAATTGGCGTTGGTGTAGACAGGTATGGGTCAACTTTAAGATAGTCCGTTCCAGTGCCCCAGTAATAACGTAAACTGGCCGTCTGTCCACTTGAGCCCTGAGCAAAGTATCCGTCTGGTAGAGAGCACGCCGCATCAAAAATCCTTGCGGCTCGTGGAATCATACGGATAAGCAAGTCTTCATCGCTATCCTGAGACTGATAGACGTACGCTCTAACTTGCTCAAGGCTCACATAATCACTTGCGGGCACTTTGTTTTTTCCTCTCTAACGGTGGGCGTCCTAGCCGTTTATTCCAATTATTTCGATAATCGTCATCATAAGGCATTGCAATTTGGCGTTGAATTAGTAACTGCGCAACGCTAGCTGGAATATCTACTATATCCCCAACAATAAGCAGGCCATAAGGCTTGACTAGCTTAATCTTCATTTTTACACTCCGCTGGCTTGCCACTTGTAGCCCAGTCATTTATGTATTGATGCTTGATCTTCCAATCATTTGTTGGCCAAGTCGAAACAACTTGCAAGTGACCAAGTTTGATGTGGTTGGCTTGATATATACTTTTATTATATTCTCGCCATTTTTTCCAAAAGTAGATGTCAGCATCTATTCTGTCATCACTCCAATCACCATTGGCATCAGGTTGTGACCATAGCCACGGTTTCGGTATTTCTTGCAATGCTTTAAGCTTAATCAACGTCATTCCAAAATGACCAGTTTCAATTGCTGTTAAGTCAGGTGCAAAGTCGTCTAAGGTTGCCGACTTTTTAAGATCTCCAAACTCATCACGCATTGTAAAAAGAAATTGTTCATTGTTACGTCGCACTTGAACAGGAACAATAGCATCAGCGTAGGAATATTGAGCTGCAAGCGTTAGCAGCTCCTTTACATCATCAGCCGTAAATAAGGTGTCATAATCTAAAGCAATTGCCCACTCGATCTTATTGTCGATTAAATGAGTGAGTGCTCTTTGCGTTCCCTGTTCCCAGAATGCGCCACCATATTTATATAACGGTATATTAAACTCTGCAGATCTTAACGCCTGCCAGGCACAACCCCAATGATCATTCCAGCCTAGTCTGGGGACACTCATAAAAGCCGACACTCGAGCTTTTACTTCAATTCTATTTTCGAGCTGTTTTGTGTTGGCTCGTTTGTAGCCTTGAAGATTCAGGCTAACAGGTAAGGCTGAACAATCCTTTATTTCTGATTCCCATGTTGTTATATCGGACAAGCCCACAAAGCTTAACATCTCTGTTAATTTTTTTGTGGTGTATATACTTTTATGATAATCGTTATCATCAACTTGGCCACCCATAACATAGCCCTCAATAGGTAAGTTATGGTTGTTATAGTTATTAACTATCCAGTCAAAGTTAGGTACAGATATTCTAATTAGTCCATCCGGCTGTAAAACTCTTACCCACTCTTTAAGTACCTCCACCGCTTCACGGTGTCCAAAGTGTTCCAGGATATGTGATGCTCGGATCTCTTCAATGCTATTGTCTGCATAATCAGGAAGCGGGAAAACTTCCTGATTATGCAGACGATCGACAGTTTTGAATCCGGCTATTTTTTGCAAGCCTCCGCCTAGATTCAGCTTCATTGTTTAGAGTTCCTTTACTACGGTGCTGCCGTAATCTGCAGTGCCTGATGGCGCCTCATCGAGCTTGTCTAAAAAGCCGATAGCGGCAACTGGTATATTTGAGTTAGTCGAACCGGCTGGCACAGTCAACTCTACTCGCAAGTATCGTTTTCTGTTTCCATTGGATCGATCGACAAAGAAACGTACTGACTCAGAAGCACCTACCGCAGCAGCACCCGTTGAGAGGGCTGTCAGTTCTGCAAAGTTAGTTACGACCGTGTCATTGCTCACGATATCGTGACTGGGAAACAGATCGGAAGAGCACACGTCTGAACTCCAGTCACTAATGCGCATCTCGTATGCCGTCTTCT
>OGWG01000012.1_pt1 | contig 31391 bp, 46 predicted proteins | sample 1575911 | NCBI WGS metagenome assembly OGWG01 (sample SAMN07581534, study PRJEB24739) | freshwater metagenome
GTTTCCCAGTCACGATATGAGCAAAAGTGTCTAAAAATTCAGTCCTCACTACTGATGCCACACTAAATGACATCATTTCCTTTTCTAATTTTTGTTGCCAATTTTCCATTATGGGAAAACAGTCGCTATCTAAAATCAAAAGGTTTTTAAATTTATTTTGTTGGGCAAATTGCACAATAAAATTCAATCCATCACAATGACCGAATTTTTGTTTTTGAGGATGATGTTCTATAACATCATCTTGATCAAATAATGATAAGTCTGCTCCATTTGCATAAATTACAAATTTGAAATTTTCTGTATTTTTTTTTATGAAATTTTTTTGTAATTTATACCAAAGATTATTATTTATCGATTCACAATAAACCGAACCGATCAATAATCTACTTTCTGATTTTAACATTTAGATATCTTGGTTTTCATCTTCTTCAAAATCTTTACTTTTTCCACCTTGATTAAACGCATCAGTAAAAATTCTGTCCTGCAATTTAGTCACAAGAACAAGTGCTTCACTTCTTTGAAAACCGGCTTCGCACAAGCTGTTGTGATAGGAATACAAAAATGTTGCGAAAATATTTAAAAACGCACCAGCTTGTTCAAACATGGCTATCGCTTTCAAATGTTCATCTTTCATGGATCATCTGCCTTCTAAAAAGTATAAACTTGTATAGTTCTTGCTTCATCCACAAAGCCATTTTGCAAGTGCCCAATTATAGGCAAACCTTGCACATCCACAAGCTTGTAATAGCTTTTGCTCTTGTGTTGCATCTGGTTTAATTTCAATTTTATGTGCTAGTTGCATTACTTTTTAATGATCTAGAGATCATCTCCTAACAAATTATAAACCATTTCTCCACAAAAGAAAGTTTTCAAAACTATATGGATTATTTTGTTCAGAAGTTGGTACGCCGGGAACTGGTTCAAGCAAATTCACATTCACCTGTATATCTTCACTTGGTGCGCTTGGTGTAGCTTCAATTCTGATTTTCGCATAGGTATATGCGCCGCTTGTCCTCCATCCAAGAATGTGTCCCTTTTTACCTGCGTGTGGTCCAGTAGCAACAGTAGCCATATCACCAATTTGTCTGCCTCCCGTTGCAGAACCGCCGACAATTCCTTGCCTTGCTTGTGCTCTAGCCGAAGCTCGTTGTTGTAATCGTTCAATTCGTTCATCCGTGATTTTTTCAACGAATGTTGCATCAATCCCCGCCTGAATAGTGCTTCTCACAACCTTGTATTCCACAACTACTTTGAATGGTACTTCTCCCGGCGTGGTTACATTGAATAAAAAGTATTTTCTCAATGATACAACAACAGCCTCTCTTCCGGCGTTTCTTATACTGTAACCGAAACTTATTCCACGCTGTCTAGCCTCATCCTCTGTAAGGATTTTGATTCGATCTCCCGGTTTCACATGGCTTGGATTGCTGGGGTGATCAATCAATTCTTGCATTTCAGGATCACTAGCTCTTCTCCCAAGCTCTGCCCTTTCCTGATCTCTAGCAGCAGCTCTTTCTAGTCTTGATCTTCTGGCTTGAATGATTTTTTCACGCTCTGCCGCTTCTTTTGCCGCAAGATATTTTCTCTTATTTTCATCAGTAAATTTATGCAACCTGTCAGTAAGCAAATTTACTATGTAAGTCCTTTCGTATGTACTGACAAAATTTGGTTCTAATGATTCTTCAGGAATCAATCTAACTTCTGCTTGCAAACTAGAATTACTAAATCTGGTTTCAGAATTATACGATATATTTGTGATTTCACCAACACTTCCTAAATACTTCGCAGACATGGCTGCTCCCTGAAGACGCATTGACGATGCATTTTCAGGAGATTCATATTGAAAATCATCAGCGTAGGGACGAGCTAAAAGAACTTTATCACCAACCTTAAATTCTTTTGGATTCAAAGTTCTATCATTTAATTTTTCTCTTAAAGCTACTTCTGCATTCTGTTTTCTTGTTTCAACTTCGGATTCCGTTATCTTAGACAATTCATTCAAAGGCACTTTTGCTACAATTGGAGTTGAAAATTTTCTATAAATTTTTACCCTTACAATAATATGTTTAGCCCTTTCTGGGGGAACTCTATTGCCATTGTCATCAATAAAATATGCGTCCTCTGAATTTGGTTCTTCATCAGTTGATTCCATAGGCAAAACTTGACCATAAATCATATCATTTATATCGCTGTCATTTAAATGGTGATTTAACCTAGATAACGCTCGCTTTAAAGCAGTAGATTGAGATAAATAATCGATAGTTGCCCCTGACTCTCGATCTTCTTCAATCTTCTTAAAAGCAACTAAGTCATTTGATCTGATCGATTGAGGATTAAATTCTGAACTGTTTAATTTCTCTTTTAATTTTTCTCTCTCTTCAATTTTCTGATCTTCTTGCATTTTATTATAAATTAAATATCTTACTGCATGAAGATTTCTACCAGCATGTTGCCTAATTTTTTCTATTGCTTCCTTTTTTTCAGTACCTATAATTTCATTAGATATTTCAGGAAATTTATGTGAACCCAAGTAATCAGCAGTAAAATATTTGTCATAAATATCTTTTCTGACCCAATGATTCTCTCTATATGAAACATACTTGGGAAATAAACTTTGTCTCGCCCACAATTCATAGACTTTTTTCCTCGCCTGTGGGTTGTCAATCTTTTTTTCACCTCTTGGAGCACTTTTGTATACAGGAGACCAACTTACTGAATAAGGTTTATTAGCTTTTATGTATTCTTGAATTCCTTTAAGAACACCATTAAATACATCTGTACCGAACCCACGATCCACATCATCAATTCTATTTCTACGAAAAAATGCAATTGATATACCAGATTCGACATTTCGAGAATCACCAGAAAACCTTACTTTATAACATGTAGGATCACCATAAGGTATTGAGCCATCACAATCATCGCCTTCGACATCAAAATAATAGGTGGCACTATCCGATTTAATATTTTGCCATTGTGCGTTTTTTGGTTGGTGTCTTTCAAGTTGTTCTTCGGTCGCAAACGCTTCGCTAAAAAAGTTCGCACCAATTGTGTATTTTTGTCTGAATTCATGAATGCTTAACATAAAACTCCATTACTCTGGTGGCAAATTTTGACCTTTTGGAGAAACACATTTAATCGCAGTAACCAATCGCACAAAACCTTTATATGGCACTTCTTTTCCAGCTAAATTATGGTCATCTGGTTCAACCGGTTTGCCGGGAACATTTCTAATATCCCAAGGTTTGTTTTCGCCACTATTTATTTTGTCACCATAAAGATGGTGACCGGGAATATGCGAAATATCCCAAGGAGGACCATCACCGTTACACCAAAGTCTTTCGTCCTTGGAAATGTATAAAACGGCATCTGCTGCTTTAGGGATGTAGTGAGATGGCGGATAATTACCTAGTCCACCATATCCCAATGGATATAAAACCGATTTTAGAGCGGTTCTTGTATTGCCTTCTTTTAGCAATATAAAATCATGAAATCCATAGGCTTTCCCCATGAAATTATATAGAAACAAAACATATAAATTGCATTACTTTCGATTAAAATCCATATTCACAATTCTGCCAAAAATGTAAAGCATCAACAAAATTCCATATGCCTGCCAAAAACTTATGGGATTTAGTACAGAAACGGCATTTACAAGTGTATTATTCCATAACAATTGAAAAAAACACGCAACAAACATAATAACCACAAAAAGGGCAAGTAAACCGACCAAAAATCGGAAAATGATATCATCTTTGTTGGTTTTTTCATCTGTCATACCACCATCTCCTTGCTTAATTGAATCGCATCTTTCATCCAACCATTTTGAACCAAAATTTTGCATTGACTACAAATTTCATAGGCTGGGAATAAGGGTTTTTGCGTCAAGATTTCGACGGGAGTCCCGCACTCTGCACAATAATGGTAAGATGGTTCTGCTGAGTGTGCGCCATTGAAATCCATTTTTCGAATCATTGAAGAGTATTTCTTCCGTTCAATAAACTGAATTAACGCTGGACGCTTCAAATCATTTGACATGGCAATCTCCTCATCAAGGAGAATAACCAAAAAACTAGTTTAAATCAAGCATAACTATGACATGGATTTCAAATCTTGGCTTTTAAACGAAAACAACATTGCATTCACCGTTTGGGCGAGTGACGGCACAATTATTGCAAATGTCAATGGGGTGCGATATAAGTACAATGTTAGCGCACATTACCATCCATCATTAAAAAAGATGGCAAAATACAAACCATTTGCAGCACTAAATCAAATAAAAAAAATTGACCCTAATCCGCAGAAATTGTGAAAATACCCCCGGTTGGGATCGAACCAACGACTGACGGTTTAGAAAACCGTTACTCTATCCACTGAGTTACGGGGGCTTTAGAAGAATTATACCAAATTTTAATACTCATTCAAACAGCTTTTTCAATAACAGCAGTCATGCTTCCTTGACAGCGTTGAATCAATGGGTCGGGGCCAAATGCATGAACCTGTTCCTGTTTAAATTCAACAACTTCAAGTGAACCAGAATAAATAATTACTCTTTTCTGAGAATTTACTTCTTTGGCTATTTGCATTCCTTTTTCTGGTGGGTAGCCAAAAATTGTTTGACACATTTGAATCACATATTTATCTGAATGATCGTCATCATCCAAAAGTACCAAATTGTACGGCGGTTGAATCTTCTTAATAGTTTTGTCTTTTGGTGAAGCAACTGGCACAACGACCTCCTTGTGTCTGACACAATGCAATATCAATTATCGTATGGCAACCAAGGTTCGTCAATAGACCTAAACTTTTCTGGCTCTTTTGTTTTAACAACAGTATATACTTTGTCGCATTTTGCTAATGGCAAGCGTTTTTGCTTTTTCCTGCTTCGGTGGTAAGATTTATATCACTTGTGGAAGATTAACAGCGTCACACATTTGAGCGATTTAGAGAACTTCCGTATTTTACGGGAACTCTTTTTTTTATTTTTTTTATGTTTATAATTTCTTGATGAAAACACAAATTCTTGCAAAATGTGTAAAAATGATGCTTAATGATTGGGGAAATGACAAAACCCGATCATTTTTTCATTATGCCTTTGCCATTAGAAAAAATCATATTATTGAGATGGGCAAAAATGATCCTCTCATGATGAATGCAAAAGCATTTCGCCTAGCGCAGAAATTTAACATAGAACATTGGAAAAAATATCCATTTCTTCATGCTGAAGCTGACTTGATGCTCAAGTTAGAAGAAAAATATTACAATAGAAAAACAACTGTTTTGAGTATGAAAATAAATCGGCATGGCCAATTTCGTCTGGCCAAGCCGTGTTACAAATGCGAAATTGCACTTTTTAAATCAAACCTTACAAATGTGGTTTGGAGTTTGAATGACGAAAATAATTTATCAATTCCCATGCTGGATGGATATGAAAAGAATCAATTAAAATTAGTCAATACGAAATTGATCTAACTCATCATTATCTAAAACATACGCCTTTATTGTTTTCATATTCAAAGAATTTGCTTTCCACAATCTGTGAACGCCGTCAGCAATAAATAATCCATCTGGATATTTGACTACTATTATTGGATATTTCAAATCTGTCTGATTGGCTCTTTCTATAAATTCTGGATGTCCCGGTAGTTCTGATCCAGTTTCATATGGAGATGGCTCTAAATTATGCAATAGTGGTTCCAAAGGAAGTTGCTCTAATTTTTTATTTTCTTTGGCATAACTTACTATTTTTGGAACAGAATAAGTTCCTTTATTGTCGCCAAATGTTTGATCTTCCATTTTGTACGATTCAAGAAATTGCTTAAATGTAATCAATTGAAACCTCTCAGGTGTCGGCAAATTTGCCGACACAATTGCTGGCTATCTGTTAACAGCAAGCCAAGGATTTGCACTCATTACCGCAAAAGAACGGCAAATGTGATAATTATTTAGAGCAATGCACACGCCGCCTATTCCGACAAAATTTCCTGACGGCACGAATCCGTCTAGCGGCACCCTGCAAATCAATGTGTTATTCATTAACACATGAAGATAACTTTCGTCATTCGCAACATATTCATGGATAATTTCCCACAACCTATAAGTTTGATTGTCTAAAGTGTCATTTGTGTAAAAAACATCTTGCTGCAAAACGCCGTTTTTATAAACTTTTACAGTATCATCATTATACTCATCAATATATACAGCAATTCCACCAGATGCTTCATCAGAAGTAGTTTCTTCGGTTGTGCCTAAGTAGATTGTAATGCCGTCAGCGCCATTTCCTTCGCCCGAGTAGGTCGTTGTGCGAATATAAATGTTTTTGGTCAGGTCATAATTCTTTTCCCAATATAAATGACCATCTGTGTTATTGCTATGGGGCGTCAAAATAACACCAGCGTTAACGCTATCGTAATAGGCATCGCCACTCATTGTCCCGTCAACAACGCTTGGATCGCCCTTATCAGCGCACCAATCAATTTGAGTATCTCTAAGATTGATTGATCCTAATGAATTATTATGTATCAATTCAGCCTGAGCAGCAACCTGATGATTGGCAAAGCCTTTCGCAAGTAACTCAACGGCTTTGTCGAAATCCATTTTTTTATTGAATTTTAATGTCGTAGTCAAACCATCAGCACTTACACCAAAAGTTCTATTATAGACATTGACATCATTCAATATTTTCTTAAAATTTGCCAATAATTCAGTTGAAACATCTAAAGTTAACATCATACTCCTTAAGATTGCAACATTGATTCGAGCAAATGCAGCCAGCCGCCATCCTCTTCACCCAAAGGCGCTGCATCATACCAATCCCATCCCATCACATAAATTATGCCTGAACCGTATGAAATCTTAGTTACCACGGATTGATTTGTACCACTACCTTCATAAATTACCACAGAATCTGCCGGTAAAGTTGAAGTATCAAGTGAACTGGTGGCACTCAGACTCGGGAGTGTGCTGCTTTCAGATGGGAAAAGCGCAGAACCATCAACTGTAATGTCTATAGGTTCAGTTGCTCCTCCTTCTCCACCTCCGATTATACTGAAACTAAATACATCGTTCAAAAATGGAACCAAGTCGCCAGAACTAGGACAAAACATAATAAGCTTGCCACCAGAACCTACAAAATCACCAATTACACTTTTAGCAACAGAACTCATGTCTGGGAGAATTTCTCCTCTTTCTAATTCAGGGATTAAAATATAACCTGCTGATCCTACAATAGAAACCCATTCAGATTCACTAATATCTGTAAATGTTTGATAGGTAATACTGTTGTCATCAAGAAGAGCAATTAAGTTATTTGCTTCATGACCGCTGTTTCCACCGGGATCAAGAACATAATCGACATATTTGTCGTTTATTAAAATAAAAATTTGGTCTTTTTTCTTTTTGATATGTGGAACATAAACACTCTTCCACGGCTCGTCGCTCTTGATCGACATTGATCTGATGTAAATAGAACTTCCCGAGTAACCATGTGCTCCGACAAAAGGATATGTGTCAAAACCGCCACCGACATTGACTTTGCACATATGTTTGCCGTTCAACAGAACAGTCACATACTGCACATCGTCAGTTAAATATTCGTATATAACCTCTGCCGTCCTCCAAACATCATCATCGATATTATCACCGGTAAAGTAATTATCTGATTGATATTCTGATGTTTCAACGGTGCAGTAATAGCCTAATGCCGTGGTAAAATAAACAGAAACTCCGCAGATGTAAAACACGACTGCGTATTCTCCAGTCGATGGCCCGTACTTGAATGTTGATTTAAGGTGTATACTTTTACTAAGGTCATATTCTCTATACCATCCTACCTCTCCCTCTCCAGTTGGGCCATCGTTGAGATTCACGCCATTGTTGCTGTCAATAAATGCAGCATCAGTATAATAAACATCTTCTATATCCCAAGGCGCACCATCCGCTGCGTCCCAAAGCACATCCTTATCGCCGATGTTTATGTGAACCAAAGGATCACGACTTTTTTTGCCGCTGCGATGGCCTCGTCTTCCTTGTGCTTCTACTGAATTGTTATTATTGCTCATTTTATATTTCCTTTATTTCCTATTCATGGTCAACCAAGGAGTTGCGCTTTTGACTCTAAAGGATTTGCATAAATGATCGTTGCTTTGAGCGCCACACCATGCGCTTACTCCCACATAATTTCCAGCGGAAGAAACCCAAGAGCCAACATTCACTCGACACATAAAAACATTCTCGATCAGAACCGTAACATATGCGTTTGAATCATCAACATACTCATACACTACCGTGTAGTTTCTCCACCTGTAGTCATCCAAAACTACCGTCGAATCAAAATCTATGTCTTGTTGATTCCCATCCTTATAGACTTTGATAATATCGCCGTTATATTCATCAAAAAATACAGCTATGCCGTTTGATTCTGTGGTGTTAAGTGTTTTTTGGGCTGTTGAACCAAAATAAATTACAATTCCGTCTGCTCCACCTTCGCCAGCAGAGAATGCACCTTCTAGAATTAAATTCTTAGTGTAGTCAAAATTTTTATCCCAAAACATATAACCGGATGTGTCGTTTGTAGATTCTGTAAGATACACACCTTCATAAACATTTGAATAATATGCTGTAAAATTTATTCCATCGAATATTGCATTAGCAACTGCTGAAGGATCGCCCATGCTGCTGTCCCAATAAATTGGATCATCACCGATATTTTGATTGGCCAAAGGATTTGCATGAATTAAATCAACTTGTGCTTCTACTTGGTTTTCCATAAACATTCCTTTGTGCATATTTACTGTTTGCACCTTAAAAAGACCCATCTCGACCAGCATGTGTTAGCCTAAGCGTCTACAATTTCAGCAACCGTCATCCGAGACTGCGCTGGTTGTCATTGATGGCATCGAAGCACGAATGCTCTACAATATCTATCATTGAAAACATAAATAATTAAACAAAGGAGTCAAATGTTTAAACCGGGACCATTATACCAAATCAGAAAAGAAATTACTGCCAAACTCAAGGATTTTCCATTAGAAACAGGCGATATTGTCTATAACGCAGCAGATGTCGCAGGCCCATTTAATATTCCATTCAGTAAACTTATTCAATTTTTTACCAAATCGCCATATTCACACGGAACCGTTATCCTTGTTGAAGACGGGGAAACATATGCAATTGATGTTTCAGATTGGGGGACGAGAAAACTTAGAATTGTTGATTGGTTTGACAATTGGTACATGACAGATTTTTGTGTTTATAGATTGAAAAATAAAACAAAACAGGATGAGAATTGTTTGGAAAAAAGTATAAGACAATTTTTAGAAGATGATCCAAGTTACGATTTTAATTTCAACGATCCAAAGGCGTTTTATTGTACAGAATCAGTTAAAACAATTTATCTTAATTGCGGACTTGATCTTGGCGGGGCTTATATTTTGAAGGACATTGTTCCTTGGTGGTTTTATTACATGATTCTTGTTGGTAATTTTTTTACTTCAAGATTTACTGGTTCTAGTTTACCAACTGACATACCAATCAACATAGTTGGCAATTCACAAAAAGGCATGATGGCAAGTAAATTGACAGAAAGAGTATTTGAATTTAAATATTAAAAAAAAATGGCAACAATTTCTTGCTGCCCCATAAGTTAATTTATTTAAATATTAGTAACGGTTGCAGGCGTACCACATACCGTTTGATCCTTTGCAAACTCCTTGATCTTGAATGTTGAATTTGCCGTAGTAGCAGCAATTCCTGATAGCTTGATCAGGAGTACTGCCCATACCCACACCCTCATACTTGTATGGGTTTCCACCGAAATGACCGATACGACCAATCGATGCCATATGGTTTGCTACGGCTTGTGCTGAACCAAGGAAAACTGAAGCAACTGGACCACGATTCCCGTTGTTGTTGGAAGTGGTTTTCCTTCCAAAAATTCCAAAAGGACCAGCCTCGGAAACGGAAGCCACACCGAAAGCCAAAACCAAAGCAAGAAACATCCTGTTCATCGAATTGCATCCTTAACTGAAACAAGTGACGCACCTTGTTTCAAACAAACTACAAACTCTTGCGTCAGAGTGATCCATTAGTCTTGAATCTTGAGATCATGGATACCATGATTTTTATTGAGCCAATTCAACACATACTGACACCAATTTTCATAAGCCTTAACCTTACTGTTTTCACTTTCCTTGATAACAGCAGGGTTAAATTTGTCTTCTGGCAAACCATTCTGATACCAGTCTTTTTCAATAAGATCAGCATCAATATGACAAAGCTTGCCAAATCTTTCCTGAATTGCATCAATAACTGATGGTACAAAATCCTCATGGTAAGGACCATACAATGCAACGATATCAGAACTTGATTTCTGCATCGTGCTAGACAACCAACTCATCACAGCAAAACTAGCTGTAGGAGCAGTAAATTTATTCTTACCGATTTTAAACATAAGACCATTCATTAGTTCCACCCCGCTCGACCTTTCTTAAACAGAGATTGCATCCGACCTTGAGAATGAGATTTTGAAAAATCCAACTTTTCCCACTCACTCAGAGACACAGGATTTGTACCACGCTGGATTTCACTTATAAAATGAATTTCCTCAATTGGATTACAATATTGAACCATAAGTACTTCTCTGCGTTGAGGATGCGATTGCAATGAATCATACTCACGCATGATCTTGTCAATGTTTTCATCTTGTTTTTCCTTAAGCATCCATGCTTCAATTACCAAAATGTATTCGGTCAACTTTCCTTGGGATATAAAACTCAATAACTTGTCAACAAACATTTGCTTATGTTTCTTCAAATCAAAATTGAGAGCAATAAATTTTTTCTCGCCCTCAAATACACCTAAAAGGACAGGTTCCAAAACCCCATCAGCATAAAAATTAACGACAGCAGTATCTAGAATTGTTTGGATATCGTCTTTTAACAAGTAAGACATTTCAATCTCCCTTAGCGTTATTAAACCGGGACTTAATCTTCCCAAAGTACCTTTGCATTCTATTGTGAATCGTAACCCTTGTTACACGGAGAACCTCAGCTATGAGATTTATTTGTTTTCCATTGATATAATGTTCTATTACTATCTGCCTGTCTTCTCTGTCTTGTGGCGTATCTTCATCTATATCTTTTAGAACTAATGGTAAGATGTCTTTAATACTGTCTTGTTGATTTGGTTCGGCAATATTCACCCACTCGTTTTTACTTAAACTAGAAAATTTAGCTGATCGTTTAAGCCGTTTTTGTGAACGAATGGACTTGAAAAAACGATTCATCATAAAACGCCAAGCAAAACGACTAAAATCACCACGATCTGATTTATATGAACGAGCAGCACGAATCAGTTCTTCACAAGCAATTGAATAAATTTCCGTGTCCTTTATTGCCTCAAAACTATTCTTTGGCCTGTATTTGAAGGCAAACTTTAATGCCAAATCCAAATAGTCTTCTGGGTTTATAACGACATCGTTTTTTTCTAATGTTTCAATCATTTTTTTACTCTGGTGACCTTACACCAGATTGTAGTCAAGAAAATTATGATTGTAAATCAGAAAATAGATTTAATTTTTCGAGTTTGCCATAAACCTATTTTTGGTTGCATATAGCGACGAATATCTGCCATGCTCCACGGAGTGCCAAAAGGAACGCCTTTTCGCACATTATCTACGCCAACATCAAGAGTTAAATTGATACCTTTTAAAGAAGCGCAAACATCAAGCAATTCTTTTTTTATGTCATCATTAAAATTTAGATTGTATTTGGCAAATACGGAAGAAAATCCCTCGGCAAGAATTTTATTGTCATATGGCATAAGTTTACCGTTATCTTCTGGATGATATAAATTATGTACATGACCATATAACATCCACGCCCCATTTGAAGCGTGTTCCCATGATCGGCAAGGATAATGACTGGTAAAAACTTCTTGACCATCAATTTTAAATAAATAATTTTCGTAAGATGCAGTAAAGACTCCTTCGCAAGCTTTTTTATTGTCATGATTGCCGAAAATCAAATAAACATTCTTACAAACAATATTTTTTCTATATGACCTTATGATTTTTGGATCACGGCTTAAACAAAAGTCGCCTATTATGACTAAATTATCATCGTATTCCACCACCGAGTTAATGCTATCAATAATTCTTTGATCCATTTGCACAACGGCAGAATTATCAATTTTAATTTCCCTAATATCGATTAGACCTTTTTCAGCCCATTCATGCATTTGCAACTGTTCATCATTAAGAAAAGGTCTTTTACAATATTTAATAATATTGGCATGACCAAAATGTGTGTCGGCAAGAAAATGCCACATTGTAAAGTCCTTAACACCAAACAGAGTCAAGACCAACTATATTTGTAGACTTTTTAAAACCATCAGGCAATACTAATCTTGTTCGTAGTTCTTGCATATCAAGTTTTGAGAACTCTTCCTTCCAACCATGTTTGATTACTGTTGTTCCGCCAACTATTGGTGGAATACCTGTGTATTTTGTGAATCCAAACATGAATCGAAATACTGCCATTTTTGTTTCGTTGATATATGTTGTTTCTTTGTACTTTTCATCAAAAATTGCTTCATCAAAATTATCAATTGTGCTATCATAATTTTGACCACATCTAATTATGAGTGTAAGTAGAGATCGTCTAAAGAAGCATTCACGCCAAAAACGGCTCACCTTGATGAATAAAACATGAGGACTATTAGTGAAAGAATACTCAGAATTATCAAATTTATAATCATCGTGACTTATTTTTATTACCGATTCAAATTTATGAATAAGATTTGCTATATCATAACCTTTATTTTCTCTGTGGCTGAAGAAGAAGCCTTCAGTAGTTTCAAAAAATTTAGCCGCAAATTGTTCACGACAAGTATCCCAATGCGACACTCTGCCAGATTCTGAGTCCAATGCAAAGTTGCCAGAATTGGGGGGTACAATATGGAAGGTAAATATTGCGGGTTTCGTTGAATTTAGCCAGCATGGCACACCCCGCTAAATCCGTGAAATTAAAACATTACATCCTGTTTCAAGATTATCATCTTCAATTATTTTAAATTGCACATCACATTGTATTGCTTGTTTCTTTTGTTTTCTATAAACATTTAGCGAACATAAAGGAGGTAGTTTTGGCACAAGCAAGGCTTTATATACTGACCCTTTACCTCTCCAAGCGCAAGTCAATTTTATCATTGACTTTTCGCTTTTTGAGTTTGCAAACAAAATATGACCACCATCATATTTGCCATAAGGCTGTTCCGAAACATATTGTATACTTGTGCTGTTGTATCTAAATCTAAAAAAATGTTCATAAAAGAAGCCGCTATAAATCTTTGGTTGTCTTACAACATATTGTAATTGCTCAACACAAAGGTTTAAACCGCTTGAGAATGATGACCATCGCATATTATGGTCATTAGTGTAAAAAACCACATCCATAATTTGATTTGGTTCCAAATTGCAACTTATATGCAAAGGATTTATGATCCTTAGTATGTCATCATTTGTACTTTGCGAGACAACACAAAGAGACGCAGAATGAATATCTTTGCCATTGTAAAGATTTATTGCGCCTAAGAACAAAGTGTTTTCATCAAAATCAATTTTTTCTGATTCTTGAATAATAGTTGCCATCCAACCAGTTGTAATTTGGCTTACTTCGGCAACTGCCAGATAATGTCCTGCGATGTCTAATCTATAGTCTTGAAATTCTTCCTTGTCAAAAATAACATTTAACTTTTGTCCAGACAAAAGTCTTACGAGAGAGTGTTTTTGACTTGGGTTTTTTATCCTAACTGGAGAATAGGTTTTTTGCATTTTTGCTCAACTAAATTTACCAACCATCTTGCATGATTATTTACTCTTGAAAAAACATCTTGCTTCCAACAACGAACTACAACAGAATTAACCACTTGTAATTTTCGTAATAATTCTTGACAAAATCCCCATCTTTTTTCAAGGTCGTTATCCTTATCTAAGCTTTCAAACAGAAAATATTTTATTTCTCCATTTTGCCTATTAAACCAACTATCATATGCAAGAACAAACATTTCCCATCCAATCAAAGCGATTTCGATATAATCTTTAAATGTCCTTACACCGTTAAGATATTCAGGCGCATGATTCAACATGAATCTTTCATATTCATGCCATCTCAATTGTGCTATTGAAAAAGTAGAAAATATCGTATCATTTAAATAACCATCATGTACCGGATAAGCCAAAGAGACTAGATACTGCCCCGGATGATGGTCGCTATGGTCCCACCTAATTTGAAAAAAGGCATATTTAGGCATTTTGTTTACAATATTTTGTTTTATCAAATTTTGCCAACATGCCAAGGAATCGATTCCCAACAGCAAGGTTGCACTTGAACAATGATGTGCTAAAGGCACATCTTGAATGTTATGCCTTTTTAAATATTCTTCGTATAAACGCATAATTTACTTCTGCTTGAGTTCATCAAAAAATTCTTCGTTTTGAAAAAAATTCTCAACTGTTATCCAACGACTTTCCTTTTCGCACCACACCAATGGATACTCTTGTGGGACAGTATCAAGAATATCAAAAAGCTCAGAATTACTTTTTGCTTTTTCCACAGATCGATGAAAAAGCAACGGATGCAAAAATGAGTATCTTTCTTTCAGTTTCTGGACGATGTTGCTGTCAAGCATACTAAATTGTATTCAAAAGCTTATTTGCGTCAAATTTATTTTAAATTTTTACCGGTAAAGAAACTTTTGGGTCCAGCCACATCGAACTTTAGTTTATAATATCTCCACGCAAAACAACACAATACACCACCTAAAATCGACATGAAAAAGCCTGAAAATTCAAATGGTTGATTGCCCATACTAATCAACCAATTCAAAATACCTCCAACAAACGATCCAGCCACGCCAATCAGAATCGTTGGCAAATATCCAACCGGCTCATCACCGGGATGTATGATTTTGGACAAAGTGCCAACAATCAAGCCAAATAAAACCCACCATAAAATCTCAATCATGATATAACCTCTTATTCAACCGATTGTACTTGCAAATAAAAATCAGGTGTTTTCTCATCATATATATCACCACACAAATCTTTCATGTAAGAAATATATTTTTTTTCAAATTGAGTAAACCCATCAAATCCAAAAATAAGTTTCAACACTACTTCAGGTTTATTTTTACTTTGCAATCTGAGAAATCCTTGCAACTTTGCTTCCCCAAATTCTTTACGCAGCATCAAAGCAAGACACATCGATTCACTGTCAAATGTTTTCTTGTTGTCTATGCTTTGCTTATTGTATTCTTCCTCTGTCGAAAGGAACATTTGTTCCGCATTGTGGCTAAATTGTTCTTTCTTAGCGATTTCGTTAAACAATTTTAGATTTTTCTTTACATCTTCCACATTTGAATCAAGACCCGAACATCCTTTTTTAAACCAAAATGGAAGACTGGTATTATGAACAATTTCATATTCAGACAAAGCAATTTGTGTCACCAAAGGCTCGATAGAATTTCCCAGATCGCCATCTGAAACCACCCAAACCACATTAAGTTCTTTTCTAAATTGAACTTTAGAAGCACTCAACCCAAATAGTTTTTTCAAAAGACTATAATTTGGAACACAAAACAAACGACATTCTTTACTGAATTTGACATCGGGAAATCCCCATTTCGTCAACGAAGATGATTTGAGCGATTCAATAGTTTCACCTAACTTTTTTCCTTGGGCATCATTGATGCTCAATATTGTAAAATTTTTAGTTACATATCGATTCCAAACAAGGTCTTTAAGTTCTGGGTCATCTTGTTGAACAACCTCTGTTGGAATACCCGAATCTTGTGGTAGAAAACCTGAGATCAAAAACAAACAACAAGTGAAAATTTGATTCATAAAATTCCATCTTTCATCGTTATTTAAGCTGCTGATTCATATAATTCATTTTCTAATTCAGACCATTTTTCCTTTAACACTCTTTTTGATTCAGAAATTATTTGTGAAACTCTTGATTCATTCACGCCTAAGACATTTGCAATATCACTCATCTTTTCACAATCAACATAGTATTTTTTTAATGCAACTTGACTGTTTTCTGGAAGAACAGCAATTATTTTGTAAAATAATTCATCATCTTGGTTCTGATTTTTCTCTACAAACTCATCAAAATTTTGGTCTTTTTTGTTCCAAGGGTTTTTTCTTGGCCCCCATAAAAGTTCTCTTAGGTAATCTCTTATAGCACCAAATATTTTGAATATAGCATACTGAACAAAATTGTCAGACTTTTTTACATCATAAGATTCTGCTGCCTGTACCAATCCAAAATATGCAGCAGACTCAAGATCGTCCAAAGACACATTAGATATTTTTTTCTTCCTCTGTCGAGCTATTTTTCTAGCAAGTTCTAAATTAGTCAATACAAGGTTGTGTTTTTTGGTAGTCAAGATCGTCTCCTAGAAAGTAAAAGAAAGTAGTTAATTTGTTAAAGTATATAGTGTTCAAAAATCTAAATAATCTTACCACGAAAAGTCAATTGTATCAATTCTTGACAATTTTTAATTCCGCTTATTTTAATTTTTCCTTCTTCTTTTGAAACAAGCTTGTAAGGCTTGTCTTTTGCATTTTTGGTCAAAACCTCTAGATTTGTTGGACTTACTAAATTATATGATTCAGATCGTTGTTCTTCTGGTAAACGCAATCTTTTAGACCAGCCACAACGATAACAAACTTTAGCAGCTTTATCTTTTATATTTTTATCAGTAAGATTCGCAAAAGGATTTTTATTTGGGTTCAAAGGCCAACCCAAGTCCAAATCAAGCAAGTCATTCCAACTAGAGGCAACAGAACAAATGGAAATCTGATTTTTATAAATTGGATTTACGCACGATAATAATTTCCATATTGAACAATCAGTTTGGGCAGATTCCCAATAGTAAAGCGGGTTTTTGTTTTCAACGATATCAATAGGAGCAACCAAAGTTGGAGCAAAGTCATGTTGAGAGGCTACTTCTTTTGTTTTGTAATCTAAATGATAATAAACATTTGGAGCATCTCTCGGTGGGATTCGTCCATTAGTAGAAATCATGAATTTTAAATTTGCAAATTCTTGTGTTATTATTTTCCAAATATTTTCCCACTCTGGATGAATCGTCGGCTCCCCACCAATCAAGTCTATACCATGATTCTCAGCATTTACATTAACCTTTTCTCCGTTTAGCAAGGTTGTTTCGCCTCTGTACATATATTTTTCAATATATCTAATATTTGCTCTTAATTGATCTAATGGTATGAACCAGAGCTTATCTTTCGGAAACTTACCGCATTGAGCGTAACAACCACCACACGATAAATTACAGACATTTGTGATGATAATTCCGGGCCTTGTTCTAATCAGATGTTTGACATAATTAAATGTATTTGTTATTTTTAGCATATTATAAACCAGAAATAAATCTGCCTTTTTTTAGATATAATCTTAAATTTTAAAAATTCTTGACAGGCGACCACATTTCTTCAAGCACCAATTTAGCTTCTTTCACATTCACCTGCTGAAATCCTATTGTTTTAAAATGAGCATAAAAATGCGAAGAATCTTCACGATTCTTGACAATCTTTTCGCACATCCATGATTTCATCCTATGCAAATGAGCACCAAGAATCAAAAAACTATTTTTCTTATGGCCAATTCCAAGAAAATTAAACACTTGCCTTAAATCACATTGATATAAATCATCTGGCATTTTCAAATCTTTACAAGTTTCGATGAAACTTATGAAAAGCACCACCCAACCAAAAATATCTTCCTCATTTAAACTGCCTTCTGGCCATCTCAATTCCAGAGTTTTTCTATTTGACGAATTGATTTCTATCGACCTTGCCACATTGACGAGATTGAGATTGAATCTTCTATCCGTATTTTCAAAAAGACTTAAGTTTTTAGGAACAATTCTTTGCCAAAAATCCATCGGATCATACTTGTCACCACGATTTACAGCACCATTCTTGTAAAGCACAGCAAGAAATGGGGAAAATAAAAATTTACAATATTCGTTTTGATACCTTGACAATGGCAATATCATACTCAACAACATTTCAATTTTGATCCAATAAGCCACAATCACAGCGATTTGTTCGGTTGTCAAATCAACAACTTCTGCGTGGATATGCAGCCCACAATTTTGATTAACTTTGCAACCTATTGAAGATAAATGACTTGCAATTTCCGTGACATGATTTAAATCGTCAACGCCAGAGCCTATGAAAGACGCAACCTCAACACCCTTGGGACCAAGACGACCAGATCGACCACAAGTAGCATCGTCTTTTACATGCCAATAGTTATTGTTAGATGTCAAAGCATATTTTGAACAAAAAACTTTATATTTTGACTTATTGGATATAGCAGTCTGCACCGTTTTCTTTTTTATTTCGTCGCCGATTTCAAGCTCGACTCCAAATCTACGCAAACTACTAAACTCATTATGTCGAACTGAGTTGGGCATCCTGCTCACTCCTCTTTCGGCAAAGGATAACCTACCTGTTTTGGATAGTCAAGCCTTCAGAGTTTCTTCGGTTTGGCGCAGGAGGTGCGTTATAAGAAGTGCTACTCTCTATATCAAGCAATCCAGCGTCAGCCCTCATTCTAGCAGCAAATGCATCTAATTCTTCCTCGTATTTTTGGTCCCAACTCTTTGATGAATTTTCGTTTGTATTAGGAATTACAGTATTTTGTTCTCCAAGAACATTGATTAAATCATTCATGATTTGTGAGAACCTATCATTCATCCTTACGATATAAGTCCCAACAAAATAAAATAAAGATAAATTCAACAAAACCATGAAAGCTATACAACAAATCAGAAAAAATTCCATGTTGATCTCCATCAAGTATTCAAATTGGTCGCAACAAACGATCCATTCTGTTGTACATTAGTAACAGAGTTTGGAAGAATGTATGTTAAATCTTCCCTTGGAACCGTGGTAAATACACTTGATGTAGAAATCCTTAATTTTAAATTAGGATTGGCCAACCAATATTTAGACTTAAATAAACCTATGCCATCATATAGGACTGATGTTTGTGGTGTCATAGCAGGAGTAATCGTCACAAGACCAGTCTGAGTATTCAAGCTGAATTGAAGATCGTCTCTAAAATTACGCACCGCACCACATAAATCTGTCGATGGAAAAACCACTACAATTTTTGTTTCTGAATCTTCGATGGTCAATAAACTTTTTCTTAAAATAGAAATTGCCAATTTTATTACAAAAGAATCAGTCGGCTGTGCTGCAACTTCATCAACACAAGCAAATTCAAAAGTAAATCTCCAATATTCATCAGTTTGATTATTTGATGAAATGCCTGTATAGTGTTGTTGAGACACCCAAGAAACCAAGCGATTACTGTATAGTAAAGGTAAGTATTCCGATAATGTATATCCATTTCTTTTTAAGAAACCAGAAAACAAACCTTCACTATTAAAATTATGATGAATATAAAGATTTGTTGGTAAAGCCGTGCAGAGATTACAGTTTGTCAATACCACGCCAGTTGGCGCTACAATTGCTGGCACATTTTCATTGTCTCCAAAGAAAGCTTCTTCAAGCGTCATGAAAATTTTCATCTGCATTTTTACTAGCAGAGAATTATTCCATGTAGATGTAATATTAGCCGAACCACCAAATGTTGAAGAACCACCAAGACTCACATAAACAAAATTGCTTGTGGTAGGAGTTGTGCCGCCAGCAGTAATAGCAGCTAAAGCTTCTCCACCCAAATAAGCCGTACCCGAACCACTATAGCTTAAAAAAAGTTCATTTATAAATACATCTGCTGAAATATCAATCAATGTTTCAGTTTGTATATTAAACTGTATACACTCCGAAATACCATCTAAAGGTATTTCTTCCAATACATTACAATTAGGATTTGGGTCTGGAACAGTCGGGTCAAGTGACCTGCTCCATCGTTCTACTTTACATATTTGCCAGTTATAGCCTTGTATGCCCAGTTGTTTACATAAATCAGGCACATCCCTAGCAACTATGTTTTGAACCATAAATTGCTTTTGCGGTACTTTTGCACAAGTAGGATCAGGATTGCTTATGCCAGTTGCATTGCATCCGCCTGCTTCATAATTTGGTGAATTGGCTGTAATCCCATTGTAACCAAGATTACCATTTGGATTTGTGTACGAACAACAATAAAGTATTCTATAAAAATACAAAGGCTGTTCGCCAACATCCCAAGCGAAGGATATTGATGCGCTTATTTCTCTGATTATGTCCCAAGAAAAAGATTGCGTCCAAGCAATATATGCATTACCAGAACCGCCAGTTAAAATTTCAATTCCATCTGGGAAAAACTTTTTATTTTGTGTTAAAAAAGATTCTCCCCCAGATAACACCCCGCCAGACATAATTTCACTATAAGTTGGCATAAAGGTATGTAGAATAAAAAGTAATTAGTTTGCGCTGGATAAATTGAATTTAGGATATACATTTAAAACATCACTATCTTCCAAAACTCTTGTACTAGCAAATTTTTCAGCCCATAAAACCTTGCCTGAAACAGAACCGATAATGTAATAACCGTAAATGGTATTGCCAACTGTGCCACATGTCCACGATTGAACTGCAACAGAAGATTCAGCCTTGTTGTTTGCATTTGTTGTCGGTGTAGCCCAATCAATTCGAGCAATTGTTTTCTCAGCATAATTTGAAAAATTCGCTTCAGTAAAATCAATTGCTGTAGTTGTGCCGGAAGGAGTGTAATTGTTTTGATACAATCGCATCAAATAATTTTCCGTGTCAGTTGTATTTTTCAACAACTTTTTCAATAATTCTATTTCACCCTCATCAGGTACTACTAGGGCCATGTTCGTCAGCCTCCAATTTTTCAAGAATACCAGCAATCAACGGATGTCGCACAATCGAACTCGATTTGAAACTTATGATTCCAACGCCTTTCAAACTTGAAAGTTTGTCAACAATTTTCATCAATGCTCTTTCATGCATCGGCAAATCACTCTGCATCGGATCGCCCGTAATGATAACTTTGCTGTTTTGCCCAAATCTTGTCAAAAAAAGTTTAATTTGAGCATAATTTGCATTCTGAGCTTCGTCCAAAATACAAACAGCATCGTGGAATGTTCTACCACGCATGAACTGTAGAGGCGCAATTTCAACACTTTTATTTATTGCTTCTCTTAAAGGAGAAAAAGTTCCTAAAGACCTATCCATGCAATCAAATAAAGGCAACATATAAGGATGTAATTTTTCTTCTTTCGATCCTGGTAAAAAACCCAAACTGTCCCCGCCAGCTTCTACAGTCGGTCTTGTAAGTACAATTTTTTGTTTTTTCTTGGCCAGAACTTCGCTAATTGCAAAGGCACAAGCGAGATGCGATTTCCCGCTTCCCGGAGCACCTAAAAGAAACAAAATATCATGTCGATCAAATGATCCCCAAGCCAATTTTTGTGCTGGAGACAAAAATTCCAAATGAAATGTCTGTTTTTTAACACTTGCATGTTGATTGTTCTGTGGGAGCTTTTCAGCTTTGACAGGTTTTTTGCGTGGTTTAGCCATACCTTATTTAGATTGCTTGAAATTTATTTCCACCAAATTATCAAACAATTTCATACCAAGAGATCAGCCAGAAGCTTCGTGTTTGCAGATGTTCCCGCCATGGCAACTGTCAAAACTTCACTTGTTCCATTTAGCAATCTTCCAATTTGGAAATTAAATTGATTGATACTAGTAATATCAAGAGAGTTTTGTTTGTTAACATAACCGCCAATAATATTGGTTCCACTACCGCTTGTCAAAGAAGCAGCAGAAGTGTCATATTGAACATTTCCTTGATAATGTGTCTGCCAAGAAGCGCCAACCAAAGTTGGATTCAAAATAATTCTATATTGTATGTTTTGGTTGGCTGTCGCAATTGCATTGAGATTTGATGGCACAACAATTGAATCAAGTCTTCCAGAAGCAAGGCGAATAGAAATAACAGGATACAATTGATCTGCATTTGCCAGATTTTTCTCGTTTGTTCCTAAATCAACATTATATCTTCTACTAAATCCCTCATAGCCACCTTCTGAAATAACGCTATTACAAATTTGCTTCAAATTTCCAGAATTTGTTATTGGACCTTTGTTTGTAATTTCGGCTCTCAGAGGTAAGCAAGCAGTTGTCATGTATGTCCCACTTATTGGACTTCCTCCTGCTGGAGTATGTCTGAACACATGACATGGCACATAAGCACCATTAAGAACAAATCCAACACGAACATCTCCAACTCCAAGCCATTCAATTTCAATAAAGAAAATTAAAGAACTATTGTAATTTGAAATATTATAACCACTAGGACCATTACCATCAAGACTATCAATATTCCAACCTATTTCTCCAAGTCTTGTTGCTTTTGTTTCAACAACGCCACCGGAAATATAACTTCTTTTGACAAAATTGATTGATGTTCCATCTACCTCAAAATAAATTCCATTTTGTTCTCCAAAATAACCGATTCTCTGTCTCAAGTTATTTTGAGCAGAGGACATTGTAAATGTGCTGTAGACAAGCAAACTCTTACCGGGCTGATAAGGCATGACCCTTTTTGTTTCAGCTATTACTTGAGCACCAGATACCAAACTTGTGTTCAGGTTAACCAAACTACCGTTTATATCATAAGATGTTGAACCACCAGTTGTAGTTTGGTAGTTCCACTTATCATTGATTTGATAGCGATGTTGAGAGTCAAAAAGTGTAAAAGGATTGCTTACTCTAAGTCTTCCAAAAGCGTCAGATGTACCGGGAGCAAAACTAATTGGAACAATATTGTTTGAAAATGCTCCTGATGAAATTGAGACTGGAAGAGGGTTTGTCTGACTGATTGTACCGCTTGATGTGTAAAGAGAAGTGTTGCCAGATGAAACGCTTACTTTACCAGAAAGAATTGAAAATTGACCTGATGTAACAGAAACATTAAGATTGGTTCCTGAAGCAATATTGATATTGACTGTTCCTCCAGCGATATCAACAGGAAGTGGATTGCCTTGGCTTACTGCCCCACTAGCAGTATAAAGCGACATATTACCAGATGAAACACCAATAAGACCAGAAACAATACCTACATTTAAAGGCAGACCATTGTTTGGCAATCCGTTGGGGAAGTTGATGATAGACTGTTCCATGTTGCACCTTTTCAAAGATTGTTTGAATATATTTATACTTTATAATCAATATTCTATTTTGATGCAATTTTGAATAGATATGTTCTGAGGAGAAACAGGGATGAATTTTAAAACTTTTTTAGAATCTGAAGAAGAAAAGAATGTACACAAACTTCTTTCTAGACTGCCGAAAGGACATCGTGCTTTACTAGATGGTTACAAGTTTAGGTATACACCGGGAAATACTTTGAATGGCGACAACCAGCACATTGGTTATATCCACAGAGACAAGATTGTCGTAGCAGCACCTTGGAATTATAGTCGAAGTTTTACCACGCTTCATGAGATAGCGCATTTGGTTTGGGAATATCTGATGACTCCAGTGCTTAAAAAAGAATGGAGCAAATTGATAAAAGAAACTAAAACTAAACAAATGGCCAAGTTTAAGAAAAAAGAACAACAGAAGGCTCTTGATCAAAATGAAGAAGAAGTTTTTTCAATGGCATACGCTGCGAACTATTCAAATCATGCACCAATAATATGGTGCAATGAAGATTGGTCAAATTTTATGAAAAAGCTTGAAAATTTAAAAGCAGAATAATTTCAGCAACAACCAGATTCGCAACACCTAACAGTCTCTGTTTTTATCCCGCACTTGTCTGGGGCAAGACAATCTGTTTTTCTTTTTGCTAATTGAAACACTAAAGTGTTGGCACAAACATCAACAGATTCAATATTATAAATGCCAATTGTCTCGCTCTCAAATTCTACAACCAGTTCCATGTCCTGTTCGTTATCAAGTAGGGTATTCAGAAGAATACCACGAAGTTTTCCAGCTTTCAATCTATGATCATAGTCATTAGCGACCCAAAGCTGGATTGATGCGTATGTTTCTTGACGAGGATTGCCACCGCAATCCTTGAACTTTTTGAAAATGGTGGCGGCTTCTGTCACATGGAAATGTAGCGGTACAAATTTTTGGTCAGGAGTTTTAAAAGCAACCCCAAAATTTTCTGCTACTGAATCGAGATTTTTAAAAAAGGAAGATACTTTCATTTTAAATCCTTATACTGGCCTTGATTGAACATCATTTAAAAGCTTTGGCAAGATAGACATGGCCTGTTCTGTCATACGCTCAAAATCAGAAATGTCCAAACTAAAAATACGATAATGATGGACAATTTGATTTTTCATAATTTGTGGTTTATGGCCCTTGTTTTGAGCCCTCATGGTCATAATAAAGGCGTTGCCTACTTGCGGCAGTTCTTCTGGCCAAGGGCCAATATCATCCCAAGTTTCCCTTGTCATCAACAAAATATATTCTTGCAAGAATTCGACTTTTTGATTTCCCATCATGTAAGACTGCGTGTCGATTCCAACGAATCCAGACTGTTGAGCTTCAGCCACATTTACTAAAAGATCAATCCAAGCAGGATTCAACACGACAAGATCGCAATGCATAAATATAAAATATTTACTATTTTTGTCCGCCGCTTGAACACCCTTGTTGCAAGCTGCCGACCAATAAAGATTTTTTTCATTTCTTACAACTTTTACTTCGCCCTCGATATCTTTAAGAAATTCTTGTGATTCCTTACCGCTACCGTTGTCAACAACAATAATCTCGTAATTGTTGTTAAAAGATGTAACAGCAATTGATTGCAAGCAAATATTCAAATATTCTGGGCGATCTTTATGCACTACAATAATCGACACATGATCATCAGTATTTTGATGCAATTTAATTGACATCTCAGGACGATCACCTTCAAGTGGATTGTGCGCTGATTCTAACATTTTAATTTCCTTTGTTGTTATTTTAACCTAGTTAATTATAATCAATCTTCAACATCAATTTCAAAAACCCCACGCTCACACACGCAATTTATGACCCCGGCAGGAGTCGTTATGCTCTCTGCATATTTTCTCGCTAATTTTTTGGATTCATCATCGGCTCGTTGTGCAGATTTGTAAGCCTTCTCAATTTTTACCACACAATATTCACCATCAACCTGTCTTGCGATGCTAACTAACGCAAATATCTTCATGAATTTATTCTCCAATTCCTGTTGATCCAAAACCGTTTTCGCCTCTTTTTGTTACTTTTTCTATAGCTTCTGTGCTTACCCAATTGATTTTCCATACAGGCTTAATGAGTAATTGTGCAATACGATCACCATGATTGATTGTGATTATGTTCTTACTTGTATTGTTCAAAATTATTTTAATTCTCCCAGTATAATCAGAATCAATCGTTCCCGGCGAATTAGTTACTTGTAAACCTTTAGTTGCCAAACCACTTCTGCCTCTAATTTGTATTTCCCATCCATCAGGAATCTCAACGCTAAAGCCAGAGTCAACAACCTCGATTTGATTAGGCATGATTAAAATTGAACGATTTCCGTGATCATTGAGAGGTATATTCGCCACAATGTCGGCAGCAGCGGCTCCAGCAGTTTTATATTGTGGAATAAATTCAGGTGAATCAGCTTTTATTTTTACGGGAATATTAAAATTCATGATTTCTTTTCCTCAAGTATTTGCGAAACTACTTTTATTCTATTTCCAATCCACCTCATAACTGGAACCGCCATGGAATTTCCCAAAGCTTTATATCTTGGTCCGTCAGGACATTTATCAATAGACTTATTGCGAAATGAAATCAATGTATAGTCATCTGGAAAACCTTGAAGTCTTTCACATTCACGAGGTGTCAAACGCCGGACTGCGTTGATTGCCTTGTGGACAGCAGCCACTTGCTGAGTTACTTCGCTACTTTGTGGACTTCTACTAGGATCATTAGAAGCTGTCAGCGTTGGAGCAACTCTGTCGCCTACTGATTCGCAAGTCACTACACACGGCTCAGTATCGCCTCGTTTTGTCTGACTTGTCAGAGTTGGTGTTTGATCCATCAAGCAAATCGTTCCTGTTTTTCTTGCCGAAGCAGCCGTGAATGCCTTGGCATATTTTACGGAATCATTGGCTAATTTCCCTGTTTCACAACTACTTCCTCCAGAGCCTGTCGCAACAACTGTGGTAATGTTTTGCCGCTTTTTTCCACCCTTCTCAGGATTCCAGAGCAGGCTTTCCCGCTCAAAAAGTACCGCTGCTGCACAACGCCAGTCTCCAAAATGTCCGACAACAAAGACTCTTCTACGCCGTTGTGGCACTCCAAAATGTTGAGCGTCGAGAATTCTGTATGCATACCCATACCCGCATTTCCCCATTTCAGACAAGAAGAGACCAAAATCTCTTCCTTGATTTGAAGTGATGACTCCCGGCACATTTTCCCAAACAATCCACTTGGGATTGTATCTTTTAACAATGTCAAAGAATTTGATTGCCAATCTACCACGCTGGTCATCCATTCCAGCTCGTTTTCCGGCAAGTGAAAATGATTGACAAGGTGTTCCCCCGACGAGAATGTCGAACTCATTTTTTATCTCCCAATTATCACATTTTGTCATGTCGCCATAGTTGGGAACATTTGGATAATGATGGGTCAAAACAGCACATGGAAAAGTTTCAATTTCTGAAAAACCCACGGGCTCCCATCCTAATGGATTCCACGCAACCGTAGCAGCTTCAATTCCAGAACAAACAGATAAATATTTCAAAATTTAGAATCCAAATTAAAATTCGTCAAAAGAAGGTGCTTTTTCAATTTCAATTGAATTGGCATCTTTTTCGACCAGTTCCTCAATGACATTATCTTCCAACTCTATAATTTCAATTCTATGTCTTTTTGAAATTTTTTCCCTAGCTTTAACTAAATGCATCTGATAATTTTTCATCCAATTTTCCAAAGCAGCTTGTGGATATACAGAAGCCATTTTTTTAAGTTCAACAACAACGGGCTTATCAAGACCCTTTTTTTCTATCCAAGCAAATACTTTTTCTAAAGTAATAGTGTTTAATTTACTTGGCTTTCTTGTATTGCCTGCTGATATTGAAAACTTCATTCCTTCTGTACTTCTTGACATTTTTCTACTCACTGTAAAGGTTTCTTTGATGCCGAGCTTATTTTTTTAACTCTGTCTTCAATTCCATCAGGAATTGATGGTTGCTGAATCAATCTTGGACGAACATTTAAAAAAATCTCTTCTTTTAAATCCTCATAGTCTATACCATCTATTTTATCATCTAAAAAATAAATCTCACCATTCATCATATCAACATGAACTTGAATGCTATAAGATTCATCATTTTCATTTGACGAAAATCCTACTGTCATCGGAATTACAAAAGAAACAGAGGAAACGCTGTATTTTCTTTGCATGGTATCACTAAATAAATGAAATCAATCTATAAGAGTAAAGATGGAAAATTTTCAAGAATATGTTACGATTTGCAATATTTTAGAAAAGTTGCCAGCATTCTGCGTTGAAAATTATTTCCCATGGGTTAAAAATTTTAACCTACCAAATTTTGATTTAGATTTACCTTGCGTAAAACGAGAGGCAAAAATACAAATACTTCAGTACAAAAAAACACCAATTTTTATGCAACTCTCAGATGGATCGAAACTATTTTTTACAATTGATGAATTTAGAAGAATTCATGGCGAACCAGAAGTTGGCAAAACCATTAGATATGAAATGATAAGATTGCCAAGCGACAATACTATTCTTCCAAGCATGATCAAATCATGCGTTATAATTTAATTTTTTCTAACTTTGTCCATATCAATTTTATCTGGGTCGATACCGGGACCATAAGGTGAAGGACTGTATTTTTGTTTCAATCTTTCAACTACGACATCGGCGACTTTGTCTATAAAAACTTTACCGCCAACCCCAAGCACCAACATGGCAAGAGTCAATCCACCGACAATCCAAATAAACTTGTTGTTTAGCTTGTTCATAATTAACCTCTTATTATTTATTGGATGAATTCATATTTTTTAACCATAGTTCTCGTTTATGGCCAATGTTGGCTTTCTCAAATTCAGATAATGAGATAAGCAAGTTTTTATATTCATCGCTTACTTGTTTAGGTGTTTCAACCTTTACTGTCACAATCAAATCACCGTCGCTAAAGGAACCTGAAGACATATGCATTCCTTTACCTTTGACTTTTAATTTAGAATGACTTTGTGTGCCGGGAGGAATCTTCAACAATATTTTTTCGCCAGCCAAAGTAGGAACTTCTATTTCTGACCCCAAGGCTAATTGCGTATAAGAAACAGGAATGTCTATATTTAAATCTAAGCCATCACGATTAAAAACAGGATGATCTTTAATTAAAATAAACACTATTGCATCACCGGGCTTTCCACCCGGTCTTATTGATTGTTCTCCCAAACCAACCAAACGAAACTGAGTTCCTTCGCTAACTCCTCTTGGAATATTTATATCAACTTTATTTTCTTTATATCCCGGCAGCGAACCTGTTCCATTGCAATCCTCACATTTTTTTGGATTTACTTTACCTAAACCCGAACAAGTTGTGCAATTAGTCCTAAATTCAAATGGAGCATTGTTTACTTTAGTAAATCCTTGGCCATTACAAGATTGACAGGTGTCAGTAAATATTTGTCCCTGTCCATGGCAATTTGAACAAAGATTTCTTGTTTTATAAAATACTGTTTTAACACCGCCCTTGTAAACCTCTTCTAAATCAAGTTCAAGTCTTATCTGTATATTTCTTCCTCTATAGGAAGCATTTTGGAAGAAATCATTCACCATGCCGTCAAAATTAAAATCGCTGGAAGAACGACGATTAAATCGCATCGTCGATCCACCAGCGTCATAATCGGCTTTTTTTGCTGTGTCGCTTAATACATCATAAGCTTCTTGAATTTCTTTAAATCGAGCTTCCGCTTCCGCATCGCCGGGATTTCTATCTGGATGATGCTGTTGTGCCCCCTTGCGGTAGGCTTTAACAATCTCATCCTTAGAAGCGTTTCTCGAAACACCTAATATGGCGTAGTAGTCTTTCATCCCTCAACAATCACACCTTTAACCGAATGTGGTTCCATGAGGAATCGATCACGATGACTTCCGTCCCAGTTAGGAACATGGACACCAGTACCAGAAACTGTAACCCTATCGCCAATATCAAAACCCCAATCAGTAGCACGGAAATTCGGTCCAACTGCTCGGACATACCCTTGCATCGGCATCTTCAAATCAAGCTTATCGCCAACTGTCAAACTTGTTCCAAGCAATTCTTGCGAAGTAAGAAATTCAATCATTACTTGCGATCCACAAGGACGAACTCCAACAACCTTGGGAACCGTTGAACCACCAACAACAGTCAACTCCGACTCAAATGCGGAACCAACTGGTGAAAGTATCTTGCTCTTAGCCATAACCATGCCTTTCTTTATGATGTATAAACTCTATCCGCAATTGTGTAAACTTCGCTGCTGAAATTTGCAACATCAGTTGTAAGCGCACTAGAATTCAAGTTTAAATTAGTAACAGAACAAATTCTTTTTTTGTCAGAAAGAAATTTCAGCATCATTGCATAACAGACCGACTCTTTTAAATCAACAAAACCTGCTTGGCCTTCCTCATAGATAAGCTTGGAAAAATCAAGCAAATCTTTATCGCTAATTTCATAAATCATTTTCTTAGTCCCAATGACAAATGAAGAAACATTTACCGTCTCTTTCGCCAACAATAATAGGATAGATCATTTTCTTTTCAATTAAAATTCTGTCCAAAGCTCTGCCAGCATCACTAGTTTCAGTAAAATTTTGTATGATACCTTCAGCATTGCTAATATAGTTTAATCTATATTGAATTGATGGCACAATAACACCAAAATGATCGAAAATCGGCTTGCCATTTGCCTCTGGGAATTTTTCCAAATAATCAATAATCTCTAGTATTTTACTTGAGGCAATATTTCTTAACTCAAAAAAAGGATAAACCTTGGGCTCATATGTGTGTCTATATGATCCATTTGAATATGCCGTACTAACTAATATCGAAGTTGGGTCAAAATTATATCCACTAAAAAATATTCTCTCTACATGAATTTGAGGATCAGTATATGTTTGAAAACCACCAGCATTCAAATGTTGAGAGGGAGAAAAAACAAATCCATGTAATTTTGCTAAGATTACTGCCGCATTAGTCATTGTAATTCTGTTAAAACCATAATACGATTGTTCCATCGTATCAATAAATGACTGAATGCTTTTATTTATTTCTGTGGCTAAGGTACTGCATCCCATCTCTTGATATCGCCTCATTTTCTTTTCGGCTTTTTTTATTTCGCTGTTGTATGCAGAATCAAATCTTAAAAATGACATGAAGTCATCTGGCTGGGAAGTCCAAATCTCATTTCCTCTTTTATAGAGACTTTGCAAGTCAATCACTTGCATCTTTTTAGACATTCGTAAATTATAGCGTTCTTCTTCATCTTTTAGCAGTCGCACATGATATTTATTGCAATTTTTCGTATCAATCTTTTTAACAAAATTTTTATCGAACTTTTCCTTTACAAAAACTTCTCCCAAAATAGGAAATATTTTAGTTAAGTCTGAATCCTTGGCATATTGCGTCAACGCCAAGAACTCAATCAATGCATTTCCAAATTCTGAGTCATCGACGAAAATTCCATCAAAAACCTGATTTACTTCAGGGTGTTCTAAATCAAGTGATTTGATGGAATTGTGAAAATGAGAACCAAATTCTCCAAATCCAAATTTCATTAAATCATCGCTGCAATCGTGAATCATCTGAAGAAGATGAGGCGCAGCAGAAGCAGATATATCTTTTATTTTGTGATGAATTCTTTTTGAAAATTCATTCTGCACATCCATGACTTTACGAGCAATTGCTTCGTGAGTCATTTTGAAACCCCATTATTTAGGAGAAAAGAAACATATGATTCTGTTACCTTCCATCGCTGGAGGTTTTTCCAAGGAAGCGCAAGACTCAAGAGCAGCTATGACTTTCTGAATCACTTGGAATCCCTGCTCTTTATGACTCAATTCACGATGTCCTTTAAACTGCAAATTAAACTGTACCCTGCAACCATCAGATATAAATTTCTTAGCTTGATTTATTTTTACTTCTGTATCATGTTCTGCAATGCATGGACGAAGCCTGATTTCTTTGAGTTGAATTTGTGTTTCTCTTTGCCTTTTGGCACTTTCTTTTACTTTCAATTTCTGCTCGTACTTGAACCTTCCATAATCCATAATTTTACAAACAGGAGGTTTTGAATTTGGAACAATCTCTACCAAATCCAATCCA
>OGWG01000013.1_pt1 | contig 30686 bp, 29 predicted proteins | sample 1575911 | NCBI WGS metagenome assembly OGWG01 (sample SAMN07581534, study PRJEB24739) | freshwater metagenome
GCGAGGCGTTTCGCAACCTGGCTCAAAGCATTTTGCGCTACTTCGCACAAATGGCCGCCCGTAATTTGGCAAAGGGTATTTTCAGTAAGTTAGGCGGTGCATTTGGCGGCTTTTTTGGCGGCGGTGGATTTTGCTTTTGGTTTTGTGCGTAGAAATTTTGCTGTTCTGCTGTGTTAGCTACAGTGTTATTTGTTTCACCCACTGTATTTAGGTAATGATCTACTCCTGTACGAGCCATAGCTATGATCTGATCTAGTTCGTGTTCGTCCTGTACATTACCTGCTGCTACCATGCTCTTACTGAATATACGCTGTGCCCAGTCTGGAAGTGCTCTTTCCTTACGCCATTCCATTTTACTCACTTCATGAGCAAACCACTCACACATAGGATGATTAGCATCTGCTGTAGGACTGAAGTCATAAAAACAGCCGGTAATTTTATTCTTACCGGCTATTACATCAAATCCAAAGATTGGGGCAGGGTTATGTGTATGTGGAAATACGCAACAATGCATCATCCACAAACCCTTTTTCTCTCTAGCATCTACAACATCTACGTGAGCTCTACGATATGCTTCACTAGTCCAAACACGATTGACCCATCCGGGTTGATTAAACCTATCCATACCTGGCTCAAATGTTTCTGTGCCTGTGCGTTCAAAGCTATCCTCTAATAAATGCTGTACATTAATTAGGGCGTCCCAAACTTTACTCTCCATTGTATAGATCCCTCATCATCTTAATGGCCCATTCAAAGGCTACTCTAGCTTCATCACCTAACTCATCTGTAAGTTCGGCTCTGATTGCTACTTTAAGTTGATCAGGATTAGTAAACTCATAGAACTTACCACTACTAATGTGTGCTACTTGCTTTTTAATAATAAGACCACCGTTTAGGTCACCCATATGGCGACAATACAAGTGTGCCTTTAATAAGTGCCTACGTTCTAGGTCATTGGTTAGCTGGACCAAGTAGTCATGATAGGCTAGGGTCTGTGGTAGCCAAACGAACTTGTGATCTGGTCCAGCTAATTCCATAAAATCTTGATATATTGCTGGCAATCTTTCAATGCCCTGTATGTTAGCAAAGTGTCCTAACATACGATTACCAAATTCAATTGGTCCGTAAATAGGTAACAATTGATACAAATAATTTGCGTAATCTTCTCTACTGATCTTACCACTTAATAATAGTTTAGCGAATTTAGTTGTTTCTGCTTCGTGGTGTAGATCTTTAGTAATCTCTCTTAAACTCATTCTTCCTCCATTTTGACTTGTAAGGGAAATCCATTAGCTCTTGCTAGGTTAAACGTCTCAGTTGATTTAACTTCTGCGATTTCATAAGTATATGTACCTGCTATACCACTTCCAGACTCGTGAATTTGAAGTGTAATATCCTTAGCTGTTTCAGGTGTATGCTTAAAGATTTCAATTAATATACTAATTACAAACTCCATAGGAGTATGATCGTCATTGAGGAACACCACGTGGTAGCGTTTAGGCTCTGGCACTTTAATTTTAACTTTTTCGTCTAATACTACATCTGAGGTTACTTCTGTATCTACAGCCATTATTGACTCCGTTTTAGATGGGGGAGTTGCCTCCCCCTGTTGATCAAACTGCGTTGACTTGAATCTTCCTTGGCAATAATGCTTCTGGAATGATTCTTTCGATTACTACAGTAAGTAATCCATTTTTAAGATCAGCACTCTTGACTTCCATATGTTCTGAAAGAGCAAATGATCTTTCAAAACTACGGTATGCTAGACCCCTGTGAAGATACTCAATATCCTCACCGGTTTCTACTGGTGTTTTTTCACCAGTAATGATCAATTGGTCTTGATCTACGCTAACATCAATCTCATCTCTACTAAAACCTGCTACTGCTAGGGTAATAGTATATACATCACCTTTGCGTTCTAGGTTATAGGGAGGATAGTTATTATTGGCCATACTGTTCCCCCAACTACGTTCCATAGTGTTAAAAATACGATCAAAACCAATCAGCGCTCTATTTAAAGCCGCTGTGTCTACTCTAGCTAATTGTGTCATAATATTTTCTCCTTTATTAAGCAAGATGCGTGTAGCCTCACCTGAGCACTACACGACTATTTATAAGGCATTAGGCTGCGTTTTTAACTTCTGTAAAATCTACATCCGTAATGTCCTTATCCTGTTGTTGAGGCTGTGCGTTTTTAATAGTATAGACAACCTGTGCCGCAGCAGCTAAGTCACTCATTTTTTGTGTGATTGATTCTTTAGTACCTGTGGCGATTTCAGTTAATAATGCTGTTATAGCACTTTCAACCTTGTCTTTGTCATCACTATTAATCTTATCCTCAACCTCCTTCAAATCCTTACGAATTTGATGGACTTGTCCGTCTACTGTATTTCTTAAATCAACTACCTCACGCTGTTTACGATCTTCCTCGGCATTAGCCTCGGCTTCACGGATCATTTTTTCAATTTGATCTTTGCTTAAACCACCGTCTGATTTAATAGTGATTTTATTCTCTTTGCCGGTAGTTTTATCCTTGGCACTAATTTTCATAATACCATTGGCGTCTACATCAAAGGTTACTTCGATTTGAGGCATACCTCTGGGTTGTGGCATAATACCCTCTAGGTTAAATTCACCTAATAGTTTATTGTCTTTTACAAACTCACGTTCACCTTGAAATACCTTAATAGTAACAGCAGGCTGGTTATCATCTGCTGTACTAAATGTTTGACTAGCCTTAGTAGGAATAGTAGTATTCTTTTGAATGATCTTGGTCATTACTCCACCCAGTGTTTCAATACCAAGACTTAATGGTGTTACATCTAATAACAATACATCATTACGCTCACCACTTAGTACAGCACCTTGTACAGCAGCACCTACTGCCACTGCTTCATCTGGGTTAACATCCTTACGTGGTGCTTTTCCAAATAACTTTTCTACAGCATCTTGTACTTTGGGCATACGTGTCATACCACCAACTAGGATGATTTCATCAATGTCAGCTGGTGTAACTCCTGCGTCTTTCATAGCAGTGCGACAAGGAGCAATACTACGTTCAATTAGATCTTCTACAAGGCTTTCTAATTTAGCACGAGTGAGTTTAAGATTCATATGCTTTGGACCACTAGCATCGGCTGTAACATATGGAAGATTAATATCAGTTTGCTGGCTACTACTTAATTCAATCTTAGCCTTTTCAGCAGCTTCTTTTAATCTTTGTAGTGCTAATACATCTTTAGTAAGATCAATACCCTGATCCATCTTAAAGGTATCAACCAAATAATCCATAATGCGTTGGTCAAAGTCTTCACCACCTAAGAAGGTATCTCCATTAGTGCTTAATACTTCAATTTGTTTGTCATTACCTAAGTTAGCAATTTCAATAATACTAATATCAAAAGTACCACCACCTAGGTCATACACTGCTACTTTCCTATCCTTCTTATCCGTCTTATCAACGCCATAAGCCAACGCGGCAGCAGTCGGTTCATTAATGATACGAAGAACTTCCAAGCCAGCAATACGGCCAGCATCTTTAGTAGCTTGACGCTGACTATCATTAAAATAGGCCGGAACAGTAATAACAGCTTGGGTAACATCATAGCCTAAATAATCTTCAGCAGTCTTTTTCATTTTACGCAATACTTCTGCGCTGATTTGAGGAGGTGCTAACTCCTTGCCCTTGGCTCTTACCCAAGCATCTCCACTTGAATTTTCAATAATATCATAGGGCATTAAATCTAAGTCTTTTTGTACAGCCTCTTCCTTATACTTACGTCCAATTAGACGTTTGGCTGCGTATACTGTATTTTTTGGATTGGTAACAGCTTGACGTTTGGCACTAGCACCTACAAGAATTTCTTCATCTGTATAGGCAACTATACTTGGTGTAGTACGTGCTCCTTCGCTGTTTTCAATTACTTTGGGATTGCCGCCTTCTATAATAGCGACACAACTGTTTGTAGTACCGAGATCGATACCGATGACCTTACTCATATTGTTATCTCCTTAAATTAAGCAAGAATTAAATGGTCTTTATTAAGCACCATTATTATTTATTTCAATCAAACTTTCTACCCAGCTTTTTAAACATAGTTTGTACACCAATGACCTGTCTAAGAGCATCTTCAAGAGCATGATGCTTATTGGCCTGAGGCATTTCAGGATCCATACCTAAATCAAATAGTGTACGTGTATCTCTGACTTCCCAAAACTTCCAAGGATATGGTTTGTTAACTTGTCTAAAATAATGTTCTAAAATTATGATGTCAAAAGTACTACCATGACTCCAAAACTTACTTGATCCCATACAGAACTTGTAAAACTCGTCTAACATCCAACGTACATCAACTCTATCATTAGGATCAAATGCTTCCTCTTGGGCAGCTGGATCTTGTTTACTCCACCACTCAATAGTATTATCATCAATAAAGCTATCCAAACCTTCGAAACTTTCTAACTCAATCTTATGATAGAAAGTATCGAATACTTTGGTACTATTAGGATCAAATGTAACAGCCCCAATACTTAGAATAGTGGCATTGGGTGTCGTTGCTAGTGTTTCTAAATCAACCATTAAATGTTTAACCATAATATCTATGATAACATCTAATTGTTAATTAGTAAAGCTTTGTTGGCAATCTTTCTTTTTCTAGTTTCTTTTTATATCTATTAACAGCAGCACCGTGACGACGTTTACGTTCAGTTGTTGGTTTTTCAAAAAACTCACGCTTTCTCAACTCGTCCATTATGCCACTATCTTCTACTTTATTTTTAAATTTGCGTAGGGCACGATTAATATCTTCACCCTCTCTAAGTTCTACTTTACGACCATTAAAATTGTTCATCTTCACCTTCTTGTCTATCATCTACTCTCTTAAAAAATGGTATACTATCTAAATCATATATCCTATTCTTACTTATTAGTCCGTATGGAGTAATTTCGTCCTTTGTTATGTAATAAGTATCAGTCTGTGCTATCATAAACGTTACAAAGCTTTTAGTTATTACATCACAGTTATCTATATCAATAATACTTACATCTGCATAACTATGGACACTTAATAACCAATCTAAATCCATCTCGTTTTCGTCAAATACAAAAACGTTTAGCTCTTCCACAATTTCACAAATATATTTTTGAAAAGCTTCTTTTACTTCATTTGTTGGTTTAATCAACAATATACTAGGGTTTTGATTAAACAATTTATCAGGTGGAGTTATTACGTTAATTTTTCCCAGATTCATCTCGTGCTCTTATACGTTCTAATTCATCTATTTGCCAAGGTAACCTGTCCACTAGACCCATTTTCTTGAGTTTTATTTGTTGCTTTATTGTATCATTTGGGTTAGCATCTTTCCAATTTTTCATTAATTCCTTTTCTCTTTGCTTAAGTTCATTTATATATCTAGTTTCGTCATCCTCTACTAAAATAACACGATCTTCTTCATCAGTAGCTACCCTTTTTTTTTCCGAATCAGTATCAACTTCTGGTTTAGGTTCAGGTGCTGTGGCCACTGGAACTGGGCTCAAATAAGATGGTAGAGTTACTATTTTAATTTCAGTATTATCTACAGTTATTGGAGTTTTTTCTATAATAACTGGACTAAACTGTTCTTGAACTATAATAGGTTCATTAAGTTTGTCTTCTTCAATTTTAAGTTCTTCGACCTTTGATTCTGTTACAGGTTCAGTTTTTATTTCTAATACAGGTTCAATTTTGACTTCTATAGTAGGTTCAACTTTAGGGTCTTCTACTTTAACTTCTTCAATCTTAGGGTCTTGTGCGGGTGCGGTTTCCTCTTTAGGTTCTGGACGCCACTTGAAAAATACACCTGGTTTGGTAAGATAACTTTGTACTACAGATGGTTCTTTAGGTTTTGGAGCAGACTCCTGTATTTGCTCTATCTGTTGTTCGGTTAAGGGGCCATCATCCTTCTCGTACTTAGGCTCTTCCTTAGGCGGTTCATCTTTATACTTAGGACGCATTTCCTCTTTTATCTTGCTCCAAAGACTTTCCTTTTCTTTACGTTCAGCAAAAGCCCATTGGAAACTGTATTGACTAGCCAATAATAACAATACTGCTAATGGATCAAATACAAATACAATTAAAATAATTACCCACACTACAGCCTTTTCCAATAAGTTGCTGTCAGGATTCTCTCCATATATAAATGCCGCAATATATTTGATTGGTCCTACTTCTGCTTCCACCTTACGCACTTCGGCACGTATTGGGGCGGCTTCTTCATTTAGGGCTGTAATCTTTTTCTGTTCTGTTTCAATTTCTTTAAGTAAACGTTCACGATCTTTAGCTTGGCTACGACGTATTTGATTACTACGATCTGCACCTTGTTCACTAGTACTACGTGCCATGACCTGATCAACAGCTTCATCTAATTGTTTTAGTTGTTTCCTGTTACCCTCTATATTCTCTCTAGCTATTTTGATTTTTTCGTCAATAAGGCCTATTTTGGCCATTACATCGCCACCAACTAGATTTTGGTCACTGTGTGCTTTACTAAGGAATCCAAAGATACCCATGCTGGTAATGAACATCAAAGTCACTACGGCTACAGTTAAGTAACCTTTTAAGCTCCAAGGCGTTCGATACCAATTAGCTTTTAGCCACCAAGCAGTGACTAGTTTACTAATTTCAAGTACGGTGCCCATAATGATTACACTAAGAGCAGCCGCACTGAATATACTGGCTAGGCCAAGTACACTATAATATATAGCTATTACTGAAATAGCTATGCCTGTAAAGAATGTTAAGAATGCGAGAACCATATCAAATATTTATTTGAAAAAGTCCCACATCCTTGTACTTTCATCTAGGCAGGCCCAATGTTCATCAGCATTACGACTACGAGTAGTACGGACTTCACTATACACTCTTCTGCACAATCTGCCACTTAAACGCTGTGTCATAATGATTTCAACAAGGCCGTGGTTGTAACTGTCATCACTATACCAACGTATGACCTCACCATTATCCAAATTACCAATAGCGGTATACATTGCCTGTTGATGCTTTCTGCGATCATCTTCATTAAGACCATCCAACATTCTAGTAACGCTATTTTTTATACTCCAAATACTTTCAGGTAAACGAATTGTAATTTGTGCATTTACCTGTGTACTAGCGATTAATGCCGCGGCCGTCAATAACTTCCCAACTACCATCACGCTTTTGGCAAGCATAATTAATTCCTTCAATAATACGCCCATTGGGCAATTGTTGTCTATAAGGATGTTCAAAACACCTTGCACTTACACCCATTTTTACTGTGGGAATAGTTTCAATAGGATCATCATTACAGCGTATTTGAGTTTGGCTTTTAACCTTTTCCCCATCCTGTACTGTAATATCCTTACTTGTATAGCAGAATTGACGAGCAGTTTTTGGAGGAGCACTGGCGCACCCCGCCAAATATACTACGCCTAACACTGCTAGGCCTAGTGTTATAGTTCTCATCTGTCACGATTTTCTTGAATAAGACGATCAAATACTTCCTTACGCATTTTTAAGCGTACAAAAGTATAATGCCTACCACCCATAGTAAAACGGCCCTGCTCCTTTTGAACGTGATCTACTACAGTAGTATCACTGACCTTATAACTGATACTAGTACGAGTGGTACGCTTCTTATCAGTCATCTCAATGTTGGTCTCGCTATTAACACGGCCATTAATACGTTTGGCAAAATTGTTAAGAGCGATGGCGTACATCTGTTCTTCAGCAGCCTGAGCAAATTGGCTTTCACCTGCCCCACAAGCATACACATAATCTTTGGCCATCCAAAACCAACCTTCTCTACCTTCTTGAGCACATTTGCCATACCAATCTGGTTGTGCGTAACTTGAGCGTTCTGGAACTTTTTCCATACCACTACAGGCGGCAAGAACGGCAAATGCTGGGATCAATAATAATCTTTTCATTTTGCGGCCTCCTTAGCCACTTCCTGTACCTTTTGAACACCCTTGTCTCCAAGGCTGACTAGTCCACTAAAACCAATTGTGGCAATAACTATACCAAAAACTGTACCTGCTAAAAATTGCATATTATCCTCTATGAGAGTGGGTTAATGTTTTACTACAATTCAAATTATACAATCGTTCCTACAAGTTGTCATTAATTTTGGTTATTTAAAAATGATCAATCCCATAAGTGTTGCTTGTACAAAGAAACCAAACCCAATAGTAATAATATTGAGAAGATCTCTTGCAATTACACTACGAAGGAAGAACATAAATTTAAACATTACTACTTTGTATCCTATCCATCCTAAAATTACTGCGGCAATAAGGATGGCTAGCATTTTAACAATGTGTATCATTTTTATCTCCTTTACGCTGGATAATTAAGGCTATCTACGCATATGAGCAATGTCCTTGGCCTCATCATCTGTAAAGATGGGCACAGCATTACTCTTATGCATGGTTCCAATACCCTTAATTTTTGTACCGGTATAGACTTTGGGTGCTGCCTTTGTAGCGGGCGCACTATCCATACCTTTATTTAGGCTAGGGATACGTGGAGCATCCATTCCACGATAGTTCAGTTTTGGTGGCTGATATACAGTACGATCTAGGGCGGCACGTTGTTTACGTTGCTCCTGTTCAATACCATATTTCTTTTGAAGCGCATACCAATCCGCTTCAAGTTCCCTTGCCTTCCGTGCTTCATCGGCGTTGCGGAATTTAGTTTTACCCTTACGCTTGCCTGTAGTACTGAGCCACGGACCTTCAAGATGCATACTCATTAGTCTTCTCTTGTATAGTTCAATACATTGCCAACGCCATATTGTGCTTCTCCAAGCATTTTGGCAGCAAGGTCATTCTCTGCGTATACAATGGTATTCACTGTTTGATATTCATTGATACGAACCCAAAGTTTGTACTTGTACATGGTATCTCCTATAGTAATTTATTTATTGTAGTGAAACTGTAAAGAAATGTCAACTAAAAGCGATTATATTGCTGGTAGTTGTTTACTTACCACATCCAATAGTTCTTGTAGGTCAAAATCAGACAATTTAGCTCCTAATTCTACTGGAGCATCGGGTAAATCTTCCCAATCTTTAATACAGAGTATTTCAAATATCTCTCTACGACTTATGGGTTCTTCTCTCATATAACTTACCCATAATACTGTAAGGAAACTCATTGTAAAAACAGTTTCGTTATTAATAATGTCGTTATCTTCGCAGTATTTTACAGTTTGGTTAAGGTAATAATCTATGTCTTCAATACGATTTTCTAATTGATTTATCCATAATTTGGTATCGTATATACTCCAGTGTTTCATTTTTGGTTATTCACATTTTGATATACATTACCTGCTATGTAAGCACTGATGGCGGCCACTGCCACAACTGAATAGACTCCTGGATCTATTTTTCCAAACCATACCAGTAATTGGTTTCCAAGAATGGCCAACAAGGCTATAATAAACTTGCGTTGTCCTATTACTTTATCCATTAAACATTGAAACTTTCACCACAGCCGCATTTGGATTTTTCATTTGGGTTCTTAAATTCAAAACCTTCGTTAAGTCCATTGCGGACCCAATCCATTTCTATACCGTTTAAATAAGCCAAACTCTTACCGTCTATGTAGACATGCACTCCATTAGATTCAAATATACGATCTCCTTGAAACACAGAGTCTACGTATTCTAGCACATAGGCTAGTCCAGAACATCCTGTAGTTTTTACTCCAATACGAATACCTATACCTTTGCCACGTTTTTGTAAATTATACTTTACTTTTTCCGCAGCTCGTTCAGTTAGTGATATCATTTTAATGCCTCTATAAACATATTTAAATCACTTTCCCATACTATTGTAACTATATATCCTAATGATTCTAAATATAATTTTCTTTGCTCATCTAAATTTCGTCTTTCTTTAGCCGTCATTTTAAAATAAGGATGAATAAACTCGTCGGGATAAATCTTAGGGTTACAATGCCAATAATCTCCATGAATTTCTATTATATGTTTTTTTTCTTTGTTAATAAAATCTACGTTATAATAACCAATCTGAATATTATTTTCATACCCTACTAGGTATGGCAATACTTTTTCTTCTAAACTGCTTCTCTTCGCCTTTAATAAAGTTTCATTCTTTTTCGACATCGAGATAGAATTTTCCAGCCTCCTTCTGTTAGCAACTTCTTCTCCATAAATCTCATCCCAAGATTTTCCCTTAAACCTTCCTTTATTTGCCTGTCCTATTCGTTCTTTGGCAGCTTCGGTTTGTTTTTGACCTATTCTAGGATGCCCTTGTTCACCCCAGCGCCTTGTTCTTTTTTCCATTGCTATTTTTAATTTTTCCTGATATAAAGGATTTCTTTTTTGTATAATACTTTTTTGACGTTGAAATTCTCTTGCAGCAGGATCGCTAAATTGTTTTATTGTGTTCCTCCGTGCTAAATTGTTTTTGCATTCTTTAGAACAGGTTCGAGAAGGTCTTTTTTCATTTTTAGGAAAAAAATCTTTATTACATATTTCACATTTTATCATACACTACCCCCTATAAATATTTATCTAATAAACTTTTATAGGGGGTATCTTGGGCTTTACACCCCATACTAGGAGCCGATTACTTATTATGTTTATTTTTGTAATCAGCGATCGCAGCCTTTATCGCGTCCTCTGCTAGTATGGAGCAATGGATTTTACCGGCGGAAGAGCCAACTCTTGTGCGATCGCTGTATTTTTAATAGTGCCAGCTTGATCCAAAGTTTTTCCTTTAACCCATTCCGTAACCAACGAACTGCTTGCGATCGCTGAACCACATCCATACGTCTTAAAACGTGCATCGGTAATAATGCCATCTTCAACCTTTATTTGTAATTTCATTACATCGCCGTTAACCGCACGCCGGAGCACCAACCATCCCGGTGCCGACGTGCGTATCTCCTTTATCAAAAGATCCTACATTTCTTGGATTATTATAATGATCCAATACTTTATCTGAATACATAATATTATTCTCCTATTATATTTTTTACTACGTCATCTGATTGAAATGAATCCCATTTCTCATCATCGGATTGATCTAGTAGATCAGGATCTACCGGCATGAGAATACAGATCCATACATTGGACGACCATATCCATCTTTGAACCAACCCTTTTCCTCTCTTAACATAGTTCCTAGTGGACAAGTCAATGAAGGAACATTGCTCATATCATACACTATACTAGGCTTTGGAGTTTCATTTACAATTATTGTTTGAGTGTCATTACGTTGATTAGCAATCACAGCACCTGCTATCCCGCCAATAATCAATGGGGCTACCCAATGATGGGCTGGTGGAGTGTGCCAATGTCTATGATGGTGATGCCTATGTCCATGATAAGGACCTGCTAGAGCCACTGTACTAAACAATGATACCACAATACCTAGTGCAATCTTTTTCATAATCTACCCCTTTAAGGTTGTAAAATTATTTATCCTGACTTTCTTTACGTGAGTTCTTGACCTCTGTAACGTGGTTTCTTACTTCTTTACATAGTTTGGCTAATTCTTGGAGGTGCTTGCGTACTCTTGTACCTGCTGCTCCATTACCCTTGTTGTAAAACTTTTCAAAATCGTCCTGCATACCTTCTATTAAGGTTTTAAATTCATTAAATCTACTCGAATCCATATAAATCTCCTTGTACTTAATTTAGCATAATCTATACATTAGTCAAAGAAAAACGATTATTCTGCATCAAAAAAGAACATGTGCCATAATCTACAATTATCTTTATTATAGCCAAAATATTCTTTAGCAGCATGAATCAGTCCGCCATCATAGATTACCAATCTATTATATACATTACCAACTACATCCACATCTTCAAAATCTGTTCCATCTAAAAAAGTAATTTGATTAAAACAATCCATAATCCTAGGATCACTACAGTGGCGCACACGATTCTTCTTGTATGCTGCCATTCTAGTACCCGCACTGTAAGGAGCATTTGGAGTAAGATATATAAGTCCTGCAAACTTTTGAAAATCAGTGTGCCAAGTTATTGCCTCACCTGCTACATTATGTTGAAAACGTCCATTCATTCCATGGCTTTCCCAGTTGGTAATACGCATACCCATGGCTTGTTCAAATTTTTCCTTCATTCCAGGGAAGAAAAATTGTTGTCTAGTACGCTTACCTATAAACCCAGGATCATCAAAATACTGCTGATTTAGAGCAAATTCACGCACACTATCTGGATCATCATAAAAATCTTCTACAATCCATAGTCTAGGCTTTTTGTTAGCAGCCATAGTTATGCCATTCATCTGCGGGAAACTCCATATTAAGGGTTGATGATTCCCTTCTAATATTGGCAAAAAGAATTCATTGTTTCTAACTATTTCAGGTAATTTTTCTACGTTATAGGGTTTAAGATGATGACCACGCACTGCTACAGGATCTTGCCCATTATCAGTAGGAACAAATGTGTTCATATAACTTTTACGTAATTCGTGTCCTAATGCGCTATGTTCACTGTAAAAGTGGCTATCTTCGTACATTTTCCACTTATCTTCACGCTTTCCCATCCATTGGAACTTCCATCCTGCATCCTGTATTTCGTTATTATCTTGGAGATACATTCCTGGGAAGTCTACCCAAGTCCAACGACCATCCCTTGTTTTTTCTCTACGAAAGTCGCTCAAACTGTAGATAGTAAAGTGTTCACTACGACACACATACCCTTGCCTATTCTGTACCATCTCTCCGCTTTCTGCCTGTAATTGCCAAGCACTATGCCCACTTAGATGTGCTAGTGGTAATCTAATATTATGTACAGGACTATTATAGCTAATACTACGATAGTAATCTACAAACCCATAATTTGGTATTTCATCTTCATAATTAACGAACACAATACTATTTTGTGGTATATGCTTACGCATACAATCAAATAACCAATCACTTCGTTCTTCTACGCTGTGTCCAAACTTTGGTAAATCATTTCTTTTTACTTGGACAATTTGAATTTTATCTGTAGGTATGCCTAATTCAACTATATCTTGTTCTAGTGTAAATGGTTTTTCTTTACCTGATAATGTGTAATCTGCTTCTGCTATAATAAACAAATCAAAGCGATCATACAAGTATTCAATCCTTAATTTCAATAGCTCTTTAACGCCAGTATAGACTGAGCAATTTACAACTGGTTTATCGTACATAATAATCCTTTAATAATTAAAGGTATTTACTATTTTTGTTTAATCGCACGAATATTTAGATAATATTTGTCCTTTAGCTTGAGTAGCGTGTTCTATACCCTGGTCTAATCTATTTTGAATATCTTTAAATTCTATTTGAGAAAAAGATTGACCTAAATCTGGATTAAAATGCACTTGATGTCCTTGTAAAATCACACTTCCATCTGCAACATTAATACAATGTCCAGGATATTCATGAAACACATTACTGGCCCATTTAATTCTTACAGATTGATCTGGAAAAATTTCTACTTCATCAATAGCATCTAATAATCTTTGTAGTTTAATTTCGTTATTCATTTTTTAATCCTTATATCCATCATCGTCATATTTTTGATCTAATTCAGCATTGGGGAATTCATTTGTAATAATTTTACTATAATACAGTGTAACTAGATTTTTTGGACTTCCAGTATTGGCAGCATAAAATGTAAGTCTACTATCATATAGTGACAGTAGATGTTTTCGTCTTTGATATATGAATAAATGAGCATGATCATATGCACAACTATCCATATAAAATATATTGTATCCCCTTATTGGTTGTTGACAAGCCAATAATAACCTTATAGGAGTAATCTTAAATTCTGTAAAGAATTTATTATTTGGTTGAGCTTCAATAACCTTTGGAAGATATTCGATACCACTGACTATTCTAGGATCTAGTGGACCATGTACATATCTATCATTATGTATAAGTATAAATTGATTAAATTGATATCCTGCAGAAAAAGGAGCCCCTAATAGTCCTTGTGCAAATAATTGACTGTCCCCTGTAGTACCAGCGATCAGTGCGCTTTGATTAGCGGCACCTTCACTTTGAGTAATTAATTCTTTTTCTAATGCCTTAGATTTCCATTTATCTCTAACAATAAAATCTGGTTGACTCAGATCGTCTGGTGGATCTTGGTCTAATACAAAAAGTAAATAAGTATCTGCTAATCTACTGTATCCAATATCATTAACCCATTCAGGAACTTCTACATATGGTTGAATAATACTTCTATAAACTTCATAGTAATATGGCCATTTACTTCTAACCTCATCTTTTTCAAACTTACCAGGTATATTAGAATAAAATACATCGAAATCTACCACACCACCTTGTAGATTAACTTCCTTTATTTTCAGTAGTAGTTCATTTACTGGATGTTTGTACATCAATAAATGTCCATTGGTCAATACTATATCATCTATTGCATACCCTGTGCCTGCATTGGCTATTAATATTCTACTTCTAATAATTTGACTATCCTGTATTTCAACATGAATAGTAAAATCTTTTCCTATTCCTGTTTTTGCCAGTGTTGGAAGGAAAGGTAAAAGGTTATTATCCCCTATGCCTCTTTCATCACACTGTGCCTCTGTTTCTATTAAAGGATTAGATACTTTTAAATAAAGCCAATCTTTCATAAGAACATCGTCAAAATTACTATAATCATATTTTAATTCAATTAATTGAGTAATATGATGTTCTAAATCTGTAAGCATACCGTTATAATCATATTGAGTATTAAGTGCTTGATTAACTACAGGTCTAGAAAATGCACTATCATTTTCAGGGGAATTATTACCAGGATATTCTGGAAAGTATAAATTAAATTCGCCATTTTCCCCTAAACTTTCGGTATATAAGGCACCATATAAACTAGCTCTATTATACGGAACTTCAGTACCTTCTCCTGAATACATTTCTCCATGGTGAGGATAACCTGTTCTAGCTGTACCATTTAGGTTAATACTTGATATTTCTCCTAAAGTATATTGTACTCCTTGTACGCCTTGGACACCCTGTACACCCTGTACACCCTGTACACCCTGTACACCTTGGACACCCTGTACACCTTGGACACCCTGTACACCTTGGACACCCTGTACACCTTGGACACCCTGTACACCTTGGACACCCTGTACACCTTGGACACTATTATAATAGATCAAATCACTTACAGAGACAGATAAATCATTATTATAATCACCATGTAAAATTAGACCTTTAATTTCAATACTATCACCTAATTGATAGTTTGCCCCTTTATTGAAGTTCAATAATTGATATTGCCCAGTTTCATAGACCTTTTTAATAGTAACATTTCCAGATGTATTATTACCTACTTTTATAGGAAAAGTCCACTGTGGTTCATATTTTGTTAAAAAACTCTTCCCATGCGTTACAGTATAATGTGGTCCCCCTCCTTGTAAAATGATAATATATAAATCGTTTCTAGGACTTTCACCATTAAGTTGTACACCTCTAATCCTATATGTAGATCCTCTAATTGCATCTCCACTTACTACATCAAGATGATAGCTGTCACTGCCAGTTTTAGTTACATTAAAAACTGGGCCTTCCCAATTAGGAGAAGGTACACCTAAAAATTCTGTTTTAACATTAATCCATCTTACTGGTCTAGCATTTGACATAGTTTTTAGTACGTCACTATATCGTTTCCATTCATTAGTATCATTTACATCTTTAGGCCTGTTCCAGTATGTCTCTGTGGTAATTTCCCCCCATCGTTTAGAATAATCTATTGCGACCACTGTACCAGCTTGTCCGAGTTGTTGAGAAAATACAGTTCCTCGATGTCTTTCATAATAGTTTGTGTCAGTAGGTAGTACACCTTTATGTGGTTTAGCACACTTATATAATACAGATCCAATTTTGACTATTTCTCCTATCTTATAATCTTTCTCTATGTCCCAATCTGGAATTTTATCAAATTCATTTGGATGTTCAATTTTTAACGCAAGGATTTGACCTAATGGACCAACTTCCTTTACTTCTGTATATAAATCATATAGATCTGCATTAAATCTCCTAGACCAGTAATTAGGACTGTTTTTTGCCTTAATTCCAATTTTTTGAATTATACCATTAGTCCAAGTTCCTTTAATAGTTTGTTCAGGATCTGCGTTAATAATTTGTACAGTATCTAACATTGTTACATTAATTTCTACACCATTACAGAATGTCTGTCCTAACTCACTTCCTGGTATATACCATGTATCTGATAGTCCATAACCTTTACCAGGATTTACTATATCAACTAGTTTCCATGGTTCTAAATTACTATTATTACGTTGTATTCTTATAACAGCATGACCTTCTATCCATTCTTCGAAATATTCTAGGTTCGTAGGCAAATTACCTTGACTATTTTGTTTACACAGATAAAATTTGGTATTATATTTGACAATTTCCCACTTCAAGAATAAGGTAGTTGCTGAATAATCAAATACTCGAGCTAGTTGACCAAATGGGAAATTAGGTTCTACTTCTACAGGATACCCATTAAGGTTCATCAATCCTGTTAAGTGTATTGTATAAATTTCAAACATTTCTATACGTAGTAAATCACCTGCCTTATAACCTTTTCCTGGATTTATAATTTCTGGAAAATATTCTGTACCACTTTGTTTTATTTCAAAGATAGCATTTTCAAAAGGATTTCTAGGATCTGGCTCTTCGCTAAATGGCACTATTTCAGGAATGGTGCTGGCAAGCACACTGACAACTCCTGGATTTCTATCGATTATACTATTGCCATTATCTATACTATATCCATGGGTATTATAATTAACATTTTTGTGAACTGTATCAAAAAAGTATGCATCTCCTTCATGTTCTTCTTTTAATATAGTACCCGAAGTTTGTGATAGTGTGTTATTATTGCCAGCAATATAATCCTCTCTGAATTGTTCACTCGAAACACTAAAATACCTATCTGGCAGATATGCGTTATAAGGTTGACCTGCAACTGTTACATAATCATTTAATTGTGGCCAAGTTTTTCCTTCAATTTCAACCATGGTTCTAGTATTAATATGATTAAGGGTTTTAAAGGTTTCTACAGGATAATCCGTACCAGCAAACTCTTCCTTCCATTCTTGTTGAGTAAAGGTATTCCCTCTGTTAAAAAAATTACTCTCTGTATATTTGTTGGCATATAAGGCCAACCCATTAGGATTTACATATCTTCTTTTTTCTTTGGCTAATTCTAATAGTCTATATTTTATATAAATCTTTAAATTATATTTCCATAGATGATAAGGTAGTTTTTCTCCTTGATAGCTTAATATATTTTCAATCAGATGTTTTTTTAGTTTATTTAAAGCTGCATAACTTACCGTACCGTAATGTTTACTTTCAAAATCACCTCTTATTACATTTTTGAAGGGAAATTCTTTATAATTTTCACCTTCATATCTTTGCTTTATATTATATTTGTATTGATCTAATATTAAAGGAAGTATCTTATGACTAACAGCCACGGCTTGTTCATCATAGATAAATTGAATGTTTTGATTTGAAAATATTGGTAATGGGCGATTTAGTCTAATTTTACTTACTAAAGATCCTTGGGAATCCTGTTCTTTAAAATATTCTAACACCACAGTTTCTTCGGGAATTATTATAATAACATCTCCGTTGTATACTTGCGGAGTTGATATTCTAGCCCCTACATTTAAATTATTAAAATCAGGTAAAGTTTGATTTTCTAAATAAACTTCTAGTACATTAGATCCAGTGCTAGTACATATAAATGTAGTGCTTACACTACCAAAAAATGGAATTTCCTCATATTTCTTTCCATAATCTCTATCTGTAGGAGGAAAGGGACTAACTCCTAATGTAGTATTAATAGGGTTAGGTCTCGCTTGACTAAATGGCGGCATTTAATCTCCTGTAAAAACGTTTGGACTATGCTCATCACATCTACTGCCACAATCAACGGGATCGCTCTGTCTTGCTGTTTCTAAAAAATTAGTGAATACAGTTTCACTTCCATCAATAATAGCGCCAGCATGACAAGGGGGTCCACAACAATGTGGAACGTATTTATCAGTCACTCTACCTTGTTTTAAAAAATTAGTGTAAACATTAGGACTTGCCGTAAATAAAGGTCTAGGCGGCCAGCATCCATGACCTGTACAATTATCAGTGAGTCGATGATTAGGCAAAGGACCTGCCATTATAGTTTCCCCACAACTACTTCAATAACGCCTTCTACACCATCAAAATCTTCCAGTGCTTTGCCTATCACCATACCCATACGTGGATCATCGTGTGCTTTAGCATAGCCATCTCCTGCACTGACCATCAAGTCACCTTTACTGACTTTGCCACGTACCTTAACTGGTACTCGTCCTTGTAGAGCAATTGCTACAACGTGATCACCTTCTAATTCACAGTTCATTAAGTGTGCTGGATTTTTACTGACTACGCCTATTACTTTACGTGTTAGATCAGTGCCTAGAGTAACTTCGTTTACGCCACCTATCATCAAAACAGTACCCTCCTCATATTCTGCATCAGCTAGGTAATTTTCTGCCAAGTCAGCATATTGAGCTCTTGTCGCAGTACCATTAAAAATAGTGGCATATAGTGTATCAGTAGCAGGATTACAGTATATTCCACCAGTGCCATACACGCTGTTACCACTACCCCATAGCATTTGATATGTAGAGTTACTATCGTTATTATAATTTATACTTACTTGTGATGAGATACTAGCCGATCCTGCGGATGCGGCATAATTTACATTAAAGTTTGATGGATTATAAACATACATATTAACTCCATCACTACCTCCCCATAACCAAGGTGGTTGTCCTGACTGACCACTCCAGTAAAAGTTTAACTCCCCGCCATCTGATCTACGGGGATATGCACGAATTTCCCAATTACCGTCGGCTACTCTACGAATTTCATTTTTTGCATGAGCTAATGAACTCTTACGTGACCAACCATCACCATTACTAGTAAAAAAACTACTAATTGTTGGGTTTTCAGTTTCGCTTGTATTGAAGTTAATATAATTAGCGTAAATATATCCGTTAGTATCACGTTGTACAATGTGACTAGCATTGACCCCAGTTGAAGCTGTTATAGTTGCACTGTTGGCCTGATTGGTTATACTACCTGCTGTGGTACTACTACCGTTGATGTTCATTGTTTGGCCAGAAATAAACGCAGCAACTTTGGCTGCTGATGCACTACGGAAATAGTTATCACCAAACTTGGCCATTATATATGAAATATTACCGGTGCTTACCTCATCACTGCTATTAAAATAGGAACTATTAATATAACGTGCATTGAAATCTCCGTTAGCATCCCTTAATACAATTTGGTTAGCCGCATTGGCACTCGTAGCTGCTACACTGGATACTGTTATAGTTTGAACGTGGCCATAAGTATCAAAGGTAATTCCAGAAATAAAATTGTTTGTTTGTGCAGTTTGATTTTCTACACTACTTGTATCAGCATGACTTAATGTTATAGTACCTGCTGTGCTTTGATTAGCAGTAAATGTTCCGCTACCAGTTAATCCATTATTACCTTGTACTGTTAGTGTTCCGTTACCTACATAATCACTGAAATTGCCACTTGTTACAATTCTACTCCACGCTGTAGTTCCAATACTATTGGTTGATCTATAGTATAAGTTTTGACTGAAAAAATCGGCACTTAATTGCATGGCATAATAGTTTGCATCATTACTATGTGTACTCGAAATTAGATGATACCAACTGTTACTATTACTTGGCCAGCCTTCAGCAATAGTAGCTGTGCTGGTTTCATAAAATCCTGTTTCTGTGCGAGTAGTAATATCATCTTTAGTTTCACTGTCATTACTGAACTTAGCACCTGTAATATAACCACTTACATTTCCTGATAAATTAGCTGAAATAGTGCCTGCACTGAAATTACCACTACCATCTCTTGAAACAATGGTGCTGGCTGTATTAGCACTGGTAGCATTACTGTTAACAGTGAATGTTCGTGCAGTTGAACTATTAGCTGTAAAAGTAGCTGATCCTGATAACCCTACACCACTGACGTTCATTGTAAGAGTAGCATCTCCTACATTGGCAGTTGCAATACTTGCACTAGTCACATGACCAAATGTATCAAAGCCAAAATTGATATCTTGTATAAATGTATTACCACTATTGTCACTGGCCAAGTTAGCCACACTGCTTGTATCAGCGTGTGCTATGTTTACAGTAACACCCTCACCACTTCCTGTAATAGTTAGTCCACTAGTTCCAGTTTGGCTGCCAGGTGTTCCAGAACTCACTGCTGCGATATAATTACCGGTCGTATCAGTGCCTAAAGCAACACTGTCAACACCTATAGTTGTTGTCATACTTACATTTGCAGAACCATCAAATGTTATACTACCACTTACGTCACCAGTTAATGCGATAGTTCTAGCTGTAGCCAATTTACTAGCAGTATCAGCATTACCACTTACACCACCACTTACACTACCTTGGAAAGTACCTGCAATAACAGTTGATTCTGCTCCAAAAGTCCATTTATCAACACTTTCGTCCCATAATAAACTTACATTTGCACTAGTACCTCTTTCTATTTCTATACCAGCATTCTGTGTTGGAGCTGCTGTTTCGTTACTATTCAATACAATAATATTATCTGCTAGTTCTATTGTTTCTGTATTGACTACAGTAGTAGTTCCACTTACCGTTAAATTACCACCAATTACAGTATTACCTGTAACATTAAAATTTCCACCAACGTTAAGGTTTTCTGTTATTGCAGTACCGCCTGTTACAATAAGTGTACCTGTTGATGTGTTTGTACTGGTTATATTTCCAGCCATTTCTACACGGCCAGTACCAAATACCTTAAATTTATCTGTACTAACAAGATTAGTTGGACCACCGTAGGTAAATGCTATGTAGCTGGTAGTATCGGTAACTGTAATAACTTTATCTATAGCCCAATGGCTCTTTAAATTATTATCTTTTATAAAGGCACTGCCATTCCAATTTAAATTTGTTAACCAACTAAATCTATTGGATGTTCCTACACTGGTAAATCTAGATTTAAAATCAGTAGTATATGCACTTTGTAATGTTACACTAGTTAATGCACCACTACCATTGTAAGTAAGATTAAATGTTGGATTATCTATAGTAGGTGCTGCCTTGTAAATTACTTGGCCACCTGTAGTAAAGTTTATCGTACTACCATCAGTAGCTTGAAAAGTCATTGTATTACTTGCAGTCAATGTCTTACCATTAGCCAATGTAAATGTACCTGTACTATTGCTAATGGTCATACCATTGATAGTCTTGTTGGTCAATGCTTCTGCACCTGCTAAAGTAGCCAATGTACCTGTTGTTGGGAATGTAACATTAGTAGCAGCAGTCATAGTAAATGTACTGGCGTAGGCTCCTGATGTTGTTAAATTGCCACCTAGGGTAATAGTCTTTGTACCGTTATTAACCCCAGTGCCACCGTATGTTGGACTGATTATAGTGGCTTGCCAAACACCTGTACTAATAGTTCCCACAACTTGTAAGCTACTATTAATTACGCCACTGCCTAATGTTGTACTACTTAATACATCAACTCCATTAATTTTGTAGGTCTTACCTACAGCAAGATCCATATTTTCACTACTGGTCCAACTAGAAGTTGTTTGTACCCAACGGAATAGCTTATCAGTAGTTCCTTTAACTGTTATTCCACCGCCCGCTGCTGTAGCATCAGTAATTCCACCAGTGTTAAAGACTACAGCCACGCCATTTGGACTAATTTGATCTGGAGGTGTATCCGCTGTAAACGTAAATAGATTAGCACCATTGATAGCAGTTACTCTTGGATTAGCTCCTAATTGTCCGCCACTTACTCTGCTCAATGTCATTCCAGGAATCATTCCTGCTGTACTAGCAGTGATTGTAGTGGTCAATGCTCCTACAGCGGTAAAGTTAATATTGCCACTACGATCAGATATTAGTTCTACTGAACCCAACTCAATGTTATTATCATCCATTTGGATATCATAAGCATTAAGTGTGCTGGCAGCACCGGTAATGTTGACATTACCATTTACAGTGAGCCCGTTTAAGGTTATATTATCAGTCCAAACTGGGCGTTTATTCGCACTTCCTAAACTCACTGGTTGCACATTCAATACTGAATTGGTATCTCCTATTGGTAATTTTTGTAATATTGTACTTCCACTGGCATACAATATATCACCAACAGTATAACTACCTATATTAGTACCGCCTTTATCAACAGGAACTTGTCCAATAATATTACTTGGTGTTAGGTAATATAATCCATCTTGTCCATCAAGAGTGCCTGCATCTACTACGCCACTCTTAATAGCCACAGCTCCTTGACTTCCCCCTGTACCTACTTCAAATTGGCTCTTATTGAATGATGCAACACCTAAATTAGTATGTCCAGGAATATTAGCATTTTCTTGCCCACCACTAACTACGTCCACTCCTATGGTGACTTCGTTATAAAACTCTTGTACACCACCAGGTCCTGGATCAAAGAATGGTCCAGTGATAGTTATTGCACTATCTACGCTTGGCTTTTTAACCTTTTGTACTGCCTTAGCCCAAGTGCTATCCCCTCTTAAGAAAGTGTTACTATTAGCAGTTCCAATGGCTAATCTACTGGTGCTCATTATACCACTAACTATGTTTGTAGTATCAATATTACTTGCACTGAGGCTACTCCAGTTTTCTGCGAGTATACTAGCATTATCTACGACACCAATAATTTTAATACTTTGCTTTCTAAAATTAGCAACACCAGTTCCAGTGTTAGTAAAATTAAATGCACCAATAGTAAGGCCTAAAGTACTGGCTACAGCATCAGCTCTTCCTTCATGTATAGTAAAGGTATTAGTAGTTACGCTACCTACAAAAAATATACTATTAGTTAAAATTCCATAAGGTGGATCAGCTGCTATAATTTTTACTGCATCGCCAGTCGCAAAACCATGATCTGGTATATAAACAGTATCTTTAGTATCATCCAATATAGATAAAGTTAAAGTTTGATTTCCAGCACCTGAATTAACTATAGTTAATTTTGTGGATAAACTATAAGATGTATAAAGCTCAATAGTATCTGCATCAATTCTTTTTACATAATATATACTGTTATTAACAATACCTCCCAACGGTGTACCAAATCCTGCGTTATACTTTACTGCATCGCCATCATCAAAAGGATGTCCAACTATTGTTATTCTGCTTAGAGCAGTATTAACATTTCCACCTGACCCTGTACTGGCTGCATTAAATGTAGCAACAATGGTACTATCCAATTGACCAGTAGTTTTTGTTACAACATTAGCGTCTTCAGTGAACTCGGGAGCAATACTACTGGCATTGAACTTAAGTGCTCCTACAATGTCAACATACACTCTATTTTGTATTTGACTAACTTTTACACTAAAAGCACTACCTCCTGTCCGACCATTTAAACTAGCATCACTAGCACTGAGTCTATCTACTGTAGTATACCCACTCCCTCCAGCAGTTAGGACCACGCTAGTAACAACACCACCACTTAGAAATACATCTGCTCTAGCACCAGTACCAGAACCACCTGTCAAAGGTATATCCTGATAGAATCCTGATGGTGGTTGAGTATATCCACTACCACCTGCTAATCCTGTTATTGGATCATTAGTATTGTCTAGGGCATTGGCAACACCTGCTGTTATATATTCTATAGTTCCTTGAGCTTGACTATTACTTCCTGTAACACTAGTTACTCCCGTAAAATCATAAGTTTGAGTCGGATCTAATAGTAGTATTTGTTTAGAGTCTAGTTCGCTTAAAATATAATTGGTATTTTGATCTGCAATTACTCCACCAACCAGTGTTGGTGTTAAACCAGTATTGACACCATTTAAAGATATAGTACCAACAGTGTCAAATGTGTCATCAAAAAACTTACCTAAGCTACCTACAACTACGGTCGTGGAGTTATTACCACCCACTACTCTTCCATTGGCACCCGAAGTGGCTTGTTCTATTAGATCACCATCACTAGCTACTAATACTCCACTTAAGGTTAGAGAAACCCCACTATAAGTTTCAATTGCAAGATCACCATTTAATATGCTTGTTGGCGGTATAGTGTTAACTAGATTCAGTCTACTACGATATCCATTGCTTCTGTATACAAGGAAATTTCTTAATGGTGGTATTTGATCAGCACTTAATTTTCCTAGTGCATTTAATTGCGGTATTCCACCTGGAACCGTAGTAGTAGTAAGCTCCTTATCAATAAAATCACCTAGTCTATTTTCTAAGAAACTTCTAACTGCCAACTGTGTACTCAATCTATTATGGCTTGGGCCGCCTACTTCATTGTCTCCAAGATCAATATCAGCACTAAATTCTTCAATAGTAATATTACCAACAGCTAATTTCAATGCATCTAATGCAGCAATACTAACAGTATTGGTGAATTGGACATTACCTGTTTTATTTTCAGCTTTAATAAAATCACCAACTTTAAAGTCTCCAAGCTCATTGGTGCCCGATGTATACACACGACCTGGTAGTTCACTAACCTGTTCATATTCTACCCTAGTACGTCCACCGTTTTGCGGTAATGCATTATAGTCTGTTCCACTACCAGCATATTCCCAAGTATGACTTGAACTATTACATATGCTGGGCCTATGTAGCCATATTTGTTTACTTGGTAAGGTTTCTAAATTTATTAATTCGTTGCCACTAGTAGTAGCTAATATTTTAAACGTTGCTGTATATAAGTTATCTACATTTTGAATATCTGTAACATCAATGTTTAGAATAGGAGGACTTCCATTATCGTATTGAATAACTGTATCTAATGTAAAATTATTTCTTATAAAGTTTAGACCTACTAAAACTTTTTCTACACTGACCACAAGACTGCGTGTAGTAGGATCCCAACTATAAACATAACCTCTATTTGGCTGCACTCCACTTGTAGTTCCCTCAATCACTCTACCTGGTATAAAGGTATAGCTTTGTCCACTTGGTGGCGGTTCTAGTTGTAGCTTTTGGTAAACTACGTGACTTTCGGTTAGGTCGTCAATAAAGAATTCTTTAATATTCTTTAAAAATAAATGTTGACCTGTAGGTAAAGGAGCTGCAAACTTAGCTTTAATCTGAAAACTATCATCTAAAAATAATTCAAATTGATTTGCATTAATAATTTTAATTACATATGACTGTTCATCGTAAAGTCCTTTGATAACACTATTGCCATTTGCCCTATAAACAATTTTTTCAGTATTTTGAAATCCATGTGCAGGAATAGTTATTACGTTTGTATTGACATTAATAACAGGCTCAATTTGAGCAGGGGTTGTGCCTGGTATAGTTACATTGTTACTTGGTGTAAATGTTACTTGATCATCTACTTCCTTATAACTGTTTGTCACATCACCTATATTACTATAATCAACTATTTCAGGTACATTAATAATACTATCAATTATATCTACAATGATATCAAATAAATCACCAACTCGACCTTGTGTATCAGGATGTACTAACGCAACGGTCAATGATTTTAATTCTTGGAATGCAGCAATATTTTGTGTTTTTTGGTTAACAAGTGCTGCAACTGTACTTGTAGCATATGATAATCCTGCTTCTACACTTTTACTATTGCCACCGGTTAATACATCATATGCTACAGCTTCCAATACTAATAAAGTATCTCGTCTACAAGTATTCTGATCATAGGTAAATCCTGTATAATATGGTGCGGTGTTAGATGTTACTTGACTATCAATCCAAGTTATTAAGGCATCCCTCAATTCTTCCTTATTATTTAGAATTATGTTATAAGTTTCTCTATATACAGGATTTCTAAATCTTATTACATAGTGTTGTACAGGTAAGTCACCAAATCCAATAGCAGTAATAGTTTGTTGTGCTCCAGCACTTCCTGTAGCAACTACAATACCTTTATTAAAATCAAAAGCATTAGGGCTATAACCGTTGGCTCTTAGTGCAAATTGGCCAAAGTTTGTAGCACTATTTGTAATACTTAAATATCCACCACTTTGAACATAACTACCATTTAAACAGAATATTTGGAAGCAACTTACAATCTGTGCATATGCATCGTTTATCACACGGTAACCCGTTCCACCAAAACTCAACATTGTAAAGGCATTACCAACCATTGACTTACCTTGTTGTGGAGCAGGACCTTCTACTGGATTCTCTGCTTCAATTTGGTTAGCTGGGATATTAGGTGTACGTACTTTACTTCCATCAACCAATACACCATTACCACCTAAGAAGCTGATAATACTACAATTCTGTACATATGGACTTATACTAATAACTGGTTTATTATTTGGTAATCTTGTATAACCTACACGACTACATTCAGGATCAGCAGGATCATCAAAAGCCACTGCATAGTCAAAGGTATAACTAGGAATGTTGTTTACATCTAGAGCATCTCTAAAAGTAATTTCTGTAAAGTAACAACCATTACGTACACGTAACATATCCTTACCAGCATTGAGTGGTCTAATATTACAGGCACGTAGACCTGCTCCTACCACACTAACGTTATCTGGAATTATTATAGGATTATCTTCATAGTAGTCCCCACTAGCAACTGCTATTACAATACGTTTTTCATTAGGTATATAATCAGCTACAAAAGCAACTGTTTCTGTTTGAATTACACTCTTGGCTGCTTGTAGGGCTGCTCTTGCATCACTCTTTGTAGGGCTGATTGGCATTGCCGTAGGATATTCTGTGTTAGGAGCTTGACTTGGACCTTGATCAATTACTGTAACTAAAATATCTAATAACTCGTTAGCTCTAGTTATTGCTGAAACACTTGCTGGATCTCCTGGACCAAACGCATTTAAATTGTTCTCCAAAACTAATTTAATTATTTCATCTTTTAAATATTTGTAAGTTATAGCACTGGCTTGTCTATCATTAAATATAGGCAATCCCATTCCATAACTAAAATATTTTTTAGCAGCATCTAAAGTTTGACTATTGCCACCATACATCAAATCATAAGCTAGGCTATACACTAGATATCTTATATCACGGGCACATTTTTCTTCGTTGTAAGTAAAGTTATTAAATTCGACTGTTATAAACTGACTAACTCCAATTATAATAGCTGCTTTATTTTCTTGTACTAATCCAAAATTAAGTTGTGTAGTAGGATTAGCAAAACTTATGTCTGGAAATACTTTATTATTCAATGAAGTAGTATTTTCATCTGTAATAACAGTAATAATTATATCTACTAGGCTTTGACACTTAGCTGTTTGTTCTAAATTGGTAGCAGGATATAAAGACGTATCTTGAGTTAAAAGATTAGTACTAGATTTAGTTATTGGTATAGCATTCACTATGTCACTAATAATACTTTTTAGTCTATTATAGGCTGCTATAGTCTGAATCTTTTCACCTGCTGCTAATTGCAGAACAGCACCAAATATATAAGCTTCAGCATTAGTATATGTAGCACTATTTCCACCGTATAAAATGTCGTAAGTTATGGCGTCAACTATAAATTCTACGTCACGTCTACACTTATCAATTGATGCTGGTAAACTACTCGCATATGATGGATAAGTATCTATTAACCAAGCAATAATTTCTTCTCTTATAAATGCTTTATTTGCCTGTAATTGGTATCTAGCATTTAATACGGCAACTTCTGCATTAGAAGGATTAACAAAATTTACAGCATCAATAGCAGGATAACCATCCTCAAGGAAATCAATGATTTCCTGTACCTTATTTTTATAGCTTAAAAAGAAAGTGCCACTGGTTATATATTGTTCACTTTCTCTATACAATTGTTTTAACGCTGCTGCTGTTTGTATTTTTTGATTATAAAAAGTGCCTAGTTGATTTTGTCTATCATAGCTATATTGATTTTGTCTAGTATTTAGATTGGTGCCAAGAGCAATATCATATATTGCTCCTTCTATGACTAAAGCCATATCCCTTTCACATTTAGTAACGGTAGGCCCAGTATAACTGAATCCTAAAAAGGTGTTATTGACAAAATTAGTTCCTTGTCCAACTATATATTCAACATTATCTAATAACAAATCTTTAGCATTTACATACCCTGCTGATAATCCAGAAGGGGTTGGCATAGTTATTGGTGGTAAGATGGTAGGTATTACAGCAATACCAGTTCCAGTTCCAGGTCCGTCAGCAACAAAACTATCTCCTACAGTGTATGTTATCCCTGTTGTACCAGCAACTGCATTCCAATCAGTGCTACCTAGTACATCAATTTCATAAGTAATTCCCGTAACTAATTCTGTAACAGGGTAAGATACATCCACTACATTTATTATATCGCCAGCATAGGTATTAGATAATATATTTGTAATACTTTGTATACTGGCAGCAACTTCATTAGCTTCAGTACTTCCGCTTTGTGTTGCAACTGCTTTCAGTAATAGATAGTTTAGTGCTCGTATAGTGATATCTTTTTGACTAATTAAAACTGCACTGGCAGTAGCATTGCTATATGTAAAACCTGCTTTTACGCTTTGCCAATTACTGCCATAGATTAAATCGTAGCCTACAGCATCAATAATTAGACCTACATCTCTATAGCATGTGAGATCATTAAATTCATTACGTTGTTTATAAACTAAACTACTGGCTATTTGTAAAGCACGTTTTATAGTCTTTACTGGTTTATTGATGCCATCAAAGTTATCATCTCCATTTGTAGCACTTACAGCCACTTGCCCACCACCAAATAGATCAGCACTAACAAATTCTAATTTATTACCATTTCTATTAAGTGAGATTATTGATCCATCTACTCCTAATGATCTTGGGAATGTAAGTGTATAACTATTGACAAATTCCTCTGGAGTAGTTCCTGAAGGGGCACGTAAACCAACATAATTATTCCCATTTGACGATAATTCTTTTAATCTAATTTCACCTTGGTTATTAATGTTCAGACCATCAGAATTTATCAGTGTTGCCTTTATTGTAGATGGAGTAGTGTCCCCTATCCTAGTATTATCTATAGTGCCACTGTTTATGTCCACATTGGCGAGTGTGCTAGTACCATCAACTGTTAGGTCTTCGGCTATATAAACATTATTGTTTACAGTAACGTTGTTTACTGTTATATCATCTAATAACAAACTACCCAAAGTTGCCTGCCCAGTGACATCAAGATCACCACTAATATTAACATTACCAGTTGTATCCAATGTGCTAGCATCAATATTAGCAGCATTTATATCATTGCTTGTTATTGTACCTGTAAAATTGCTGGTTCCTGTGACATCAAGATTACCACCTACATTTAAGTTTTCACTTATACCTACACCACCTGTTACCACTACACTACCAGTAGTTGTATTTGTAGAACTTATACTAGCATTTGCATATACTTGGCCGTCTAGATTAGTTTCTACATTAACTGTTAAATTTTCAATGGTTGCATTATCAAGGACATCTAAAATATCAGTTTCTATATTGGTTGCATCAACATCACCAGTTAAATCACCGGTGACATCGCCAGTAACATTACCAGTGTACATGGCATCAGTGCCTGTAGTACCTCTATCTAATATTGTAGTTTCTGTAATGACACCACCAGTATTTTTGTATAAAATAACGTCAGCATAAACCTTAGCATCAAGACCGTCTGTTCCATTTTCAAAAACTTTGACGTTAACATTTTCTGCAAATATATCACCGGTACTTGGCCCAATAGTAGTGCCTTCAAACTCACCAATAAATCTTTCAGTAGCTTCAATTACTGTGCCAGTTATAGCTCTTGGGATGGCTGCTCCAATAACTGTGGCATCTATATTACCACCATTTATATCAACTTCATCCAACCTGCTTAATCCGTAACTGGTTATATTACCACTGACTTTACCTATAAATTCAGCTTCAACATAACCTGGATCTAAAGGCGCTCCACCTGTACCGTTCTCTAATACTTTGGTAATACCATCTTCAGCATAGATATCACCAGCAAAGTTTCCGCTTATACTACCTTCAACATTGCCATAAAATACAGGTGGCTGATAACTTGGTAAATTGTTTGGGCCACCTGTTCCATTATCTAATATTCTAGTGGTTCCATCATTAGCATATAAATCACCAACTACATTACCTTCTAATTTACCAACAAATTTTACACTGGCAGTAATTACAGTTCCTGTTATTAAGGTAGGACCGCTATTACCAATTATAGTGCTGTTAATGAATCCACCGTTTAATAACAAACTACTTATTTGACTAGTACCACTAGTTTGAGTTATTCGACCTAACAATTCACCTGTAAAAGTTGCATCGGTTCCATTAGTACCATTCTCTAATACTTTTATCCCACTGTCACTGTAGACGTCGCCAAATACATCCCCAAACAGATTGCCAGTTATATTACCTTGGATATTAGCTTGTATTTCTTCTTCTACATTTATACTATTAGCTACTATATCACCGGCTACGTTAAGATCACCGCCAATACCTACACCACCTGCTACTATCAAAGTTCCAGTGTATGGATCTACACTAGGCACATTATCTGATAAAATTGTTTTGACATTAATTGTAATTAATTCTGGTTCAGCAACTAATGTTTCAACAGTATTATTAGTCATTATAAT
>OGWG01000014.1_pt1 | contig 29898 bp, 41 predicted proteins | sample 1575911 | NCBI WGS metagenome assembly OGWG01 (sample SAMN07581534, study PRJEB24739) | freshwater metagenome
AACGTCCCGTTGTGTTTGTCAACACGAACGGGTGCAGTGTAGCTTGAAAGGTTTGATTTCAATTTGTAAAGGAACGTTTCACCAGCAACAACCAATGAAGTCAATTCGTTGGCAGTCGAAACGACCGCGCCTGAAGTTGCCCCCAAAGGAAACAACAACACCGATTTGATTCCACCTTTGCCGTTTGTACACGTTCGGTCATTGTAACCGGTTGTCATTAAACAAGACATAATTTATTTTTTTTAAGGTTAATAAAAGGCGCGCCGAAACGCGCCGTTAAAAATTAGATTCCTTCGTATGTTCCGACTTGATTCAAGAATGGAACCTGAACACCCGCGCGGAATTTAGAACGTAAATAAATCACATCGTCGTCGAATGAATACCACAAATCATAAGATTCGAAATCACTTGAAAGGTCAGTTCCGAAATAGAAATGTGAAGCGCGACCAGTGTAAATCTTTGTCGTTCCGTTCAACCCGTTCACTTTGACAACGCGCATATTTGTACCCGGCAACAAGATTTCACTCATTGTTCCGATTTGATTTGGTGCAAAATGATAAAGGTTTAAGTCAACCAAGTTCTTCAACAAGAAATTGAAGTTTTCACGACCAGTGAAGCAAATGAAATCTTGACCTTCGGCGATGTTTGCTGGTGTTTCGGTGAACGCTTCGTAAAATATGTCGAATGCGTTGGTTGCGTTGATTTGGGTTTGACCCGATTGATTCAAGTCAACACATCCGTTTGCAACGGTTAAGAATTGATTGAATCCGTTCATGAATGCTAAGTTGCCAACACCGCTCACTTTGTTCCCTTGCCAAATCAATTTTTCAAGTTCGAACGCGTGAAGTTCCAAAAGATAGTTGATTAAAACTTGTTCGAATGGTAAGGTTTTGTCTTCAGCCATTGCACCCGGACGAAGCGCAAGTTGCGTCCAAAATCCAGCCAAATCCTTTTGACAAAATCTTTTCAAGTAACCGATTGTTTCAACGGAAATTTGACGGTCAGTGAAAATGGTATCACCTGAAGGTGACATGGAACAATCACCAGTTTGGTAAACGATTGAATCGTTGAGTAATTTCAAGTCTTCTGTTCCTTTGATTCCTTGTTGAATTGCGATGTACGAAAGCGTTTGCGCTTCAGTAACCGAACGGTGAATAAGGTCTTCACGTTGGTCGTCAACATACGCGTTCAATCCTGAAACATCGTAGTCGAAATTTGATTTTACGTATTTTTTAATTGACATTTTTATAGGTTTTTATAGGTTTTCAAAAATTGTTGTTTGGCGGTCAGGTTGCCAACCCTTGCGAATTTTTCGCTTTCTTTTGTTTCGTTCGATGGCATTGCCTTGAAGCTTTCGAAGTCAGCTTTCAACGTCGCAATTTCACCACGAAGTTTTGCGTTGTCTTCGGAAATACTTTTCACCATTTCGGCAACCGCTTCGAAAGTTGTTGCGAATGTTTCAAGTTTTCCGTTGATTATTGCTTCGACTTGTTCAGCGGACATCGATTGTTCAACCGGTGTTTCTTCGACCGGTGCTTCTTCTTCGGTTGTCCTTTCATCAATCACTTCGGTGATGAATCCGTCCGCGTCAACGTTGATGGTCACGCCCGTGTATTCGCCACCAAGCGCGTGCGTTCCTTCAGGTGCGGGAATTTGCCCTTCAGGCGTTACGATGAAAACTTGTTGACCGACTTCAAGTGAATCGAATTCAATGGTTGTTTCACCATCCAATAATGTCGCGCTTTCAAACTTATGTTTGGACGCGGTTGCGAACATGGTCTTGATTGCACCAAGTTCTTTCAATACTTTTTCAAATGCGTTCATGTGTTATTTTTTATATTAAGTATTCTTGTTCGAAAATTCACCAATTTCTTTCAATTTAGCTTCCGACCATCGAAGTCCAGCTTTACCACCCCATAACAAAAATGAAATCGTTCCACAAGCGCTTTCGTCGCTTTCGTCGTAATAAGCTTCGGCGCGGGACAAATACGAATACATTCTTTTGATGATTGCTACCGATACGGTGTCACGATTCGCCAATGTGGTCGCGCGTAAACGACCAACCCTTGTGGCGCATTTGTTCCCATACTTTTGATTCAATTCAATCCCTCGTTTGGCGTTGTTCGACACCGCTTCAGGATAGTCGTTGAACATTCGGATTCGTTCAATGTTTCGTCGCCACAATTGTATTTCCTTCAAGATTGCTTCGAATTCGGATTGTTTTGTTTTGTCGGTTTCAAGTAAGGTGAAAACACCTTCAATACTGAATCCATTGAATTCCCCGTTCTTTGCTTTTTCGAACAATGCCTTGTCAGTAACTTTGTAAGATATCAACCACGAACCGTCGTTCGCATCCTTGAATCTTTCCGGTGCGGTGAATCCACGTTCGTTGTCAATTTGGTAGGACATAATCATGAACACACCGTCAACGACCTTGTGTGGATTGTGGTCAAGATTCACGTTATTGAAATTGTTTCGACGCGCGTAATCAATCACGATGTCGCGAATGGCGTCCTTCGTGAATACCACGTAGTATTCCTCTTTCGATTCTTCGTCATATCGATAAATCGGTGTGTCCGCTGAAATCGCAATCCCGGTGATGACTTGTTGTTCGTCGTTGAATTCGTATTTCACGCGCTTGTTAAATGTTTCGAAGTTCTTTTCATGCGCGGGAAATTCAACCAATGAATTGAACGAAACGGTTGTTTCGGGATCGTCCAAGTCAATCATGATTTCGTAAATCGGTAGTTCTTTTCTCATGTTGTAATATTAAGTATTTTTGTTCGATGACATTTGTTTTCCCTTATCGACGTGGTCGTGACGACTTCGACATTCAACAATCAATCCGATTCATTCGGATGTCTTTTCCTGAAGCGGAAATCGTGACCGTAGGTGACAAGGTCGCAACCATTGACAACATTCCATGTCCGCAATTCAACAACATTCGTGGCGCGGACGTGACGAATAAAATGTTAACCTTTGCGCGTCAACGTGGTGGTCAATTTATCTACATGAACGACGATTTCTTTGTGACGCCAAAACTTCGCGCCGACATTCCGATTCATTCAGGTGAACTTGAAATCATTGCGAAGCATCCGTCACACTACCGTGAAGCCATGTTCAACACGATTGAATTCTTGAAATACTACAATCGTCCAATGTGGAATTTCGAAACGCATTCACCAGTGTTGATTGATTCCGAAAAACTAATTGCAACCTTCGAACTGATTGAATGGCAAAAATACAACCATTTCATAAAATCAATTTATTTGAACATGAATTTGCCCGAATACATTCGTAAAGGTGTCAACGTCAAACTTCATCACGATAACATTCCGAAAGCTGAAGAATTGCTTCGAACTTATGGTTGTCTTTCAACAAACGAAACATTCTACACGACGCGCGGTCGTTCATGGATTAAAAACTTGTTTTGGATTCCTGAAGCTTAACTTTGTTTTGCGTCGCTGAAATGTCCGATTCCAAAACGTAAACTTGCGTCGATGTCGTGGTCGGTGTTGGCGTCCCTTGTTCAGTCAATCCCGTGGTCGAAGTCGGTGTTGCCGTTGATGTAAACGAAGACGCACTTGCGCCCGCCATTGAACCACCACCACCACCCGACAATGAAGGTGGCGAAGGTGCTGAACCTGATTTGTATTGTTGATTCGCAACCGCAAGCGCTTGCGTCAATCCAATAATTGAAGCCGACGCAATTCCAGCAATTCCCATAGGCGACGGTGGTGGACCATATTGCGCAATGGCTTTCACGATTGCGGACGCGGTGTCGATTGCAATTTGACTTAATTTGATTGCCTTGTCACGCATGAATTGTTGTTTCTTTATTTTTTCTTCTTGGTTGTACGCTTGCAATTGAACTTGATATTTTTGTTGCGCAAACTTTTCTTCGATTTGTTTCTTTTGTTCAGCGGTCACGCCTTCGGCGTTCAATTCCGCTTGCATCTTGGCGTCAAGGTTCGCAAGGTCTTCGTCGCGCGCTTCGGTTAATTTATTCAATCGCGCTTGGTCGATTTCATCCATTAAAGCGTCCACGGTCTTGACGTGGTCAAGTACCATTTGAGATTTCGCAAGAAAATCGGTGACGCCCTTCAAAGATTCTTCGCGTTCTTTTTGCGCTTCGGCGTTGCGTTGTTCGATTGCTTTTTTTTGTATTTCGCTTATTTGTTCTTGTTTTCTCGATTCCAGCGCAATCAACGCATTGTCATATTCGTTTTGTGTGATTCGTTCGTTTTCGTTTGCTGAATTTAATCGTTGCTGAAGTTGTTTTTTTGCGTCTTCAGTTGTTTGATTCAATTCTTCAAGCGCCTTTTGTTCGTCGGTCAATAAAATGTCATTCAGGAATTTTTGACGTTCACGCCGTTGTGATTCTCGTTCCGCTTGTTTTGCAAGTTCAGCGTCCGCGTATTTTTTCCGAATTTCCGCTTTTTTGGTTTCTTCTTCGGCGGTCAGTTTCGCAACCAATTCAGCGCCGTCCGCACCAAGTTGTTCCGCTTGCGTTCGTTTCTCAAAGTATTGTGTTTGAATGTCATCAAGTTCCAATTCCATCGCCGACATTTTTGAACGGCGAATTGCTTCGTCGCGCGCTTCTTCTTCGGCAATCATTTGAAGATTATGTTTTCTTAAATCTTCCGCGCTTTTTTCGTCCGCTTTTTTTTGCGCTTCACGAATTTTTTCACGATTCTTTTGTGCGTTTTCAAATGCCTTCTTTGCGTCTTCTTGTGCCTTTTGTTGCAATTCGTGATTGTGTTCGGCAACCATAACTTCGATGGCGTTCTTGGTGGCGACGTTGTCTTTGTAGGTGTCCGCAATCGCTTCGTTCGTTTCTTTCAATCTTTTCTTCAGCGTTTTGTATCGGTCGGAATCTTGGTCTTCGTTTGCCAACAACATTTCCATTTCCGCTTTGAAAACGCCTTGTTTCAATTTCAATTGTTCCAATAAAATACGACCAGTCGCAAGGTGCGCTTTTTGTTTTGCAAGTTCCGCTTGATAAGTTTCTTTGCCTGATGCCTTCATCAAGTTAATTTCGTGCGTTGCTTGGTCATCCATTTGCTTTTGTTCACGTTTCAAAGCGTTGATTCTTTTGTCCGCTTCTTTGACCGCGATTTCCGTTCTTTTTTCGGCGTTTGCTTTCATCGCCCTTGTGGCGTCGCTTTCAATGACACCGAAGAATTGAAGCGCCTTGGTGATTCCTGAAATTAAAGCAATCAACGGCGTGAATGACAACATGATTATTTTTCCAACGATTCCGAATTCTTTGAAAGATTCAATCGGATTTCGAATCACCTTTGCAATGGAATCAAAGTTCGCAACCAACAAACCAAGAGCGACCACAATCAATCCAATTCCAGTTGATGCCAATGCAAGACGAAATGCCTTCATTCCCGTGACCGAAGTTGCCGTTGCAACGTTTGACGCGGTGGTCGCGGTTGTTTGTGCGGTCGTTGCCGCAGTTTGTGCGGTCGTTGCAGCAGTCCCTTGGACGAATGTTGAATTCTTTAATTTTTCCCAAGCCACGCGAAGTTGAATACCAAGTACGGCTTCTTTATTCAACGCGTTGGTGATTGTCGTAATTGAATTCACAACACCCTGAACCGCCTGAAGCTTTTGCATTGAACGAACCAAATTTTCGTTTTCAACACCAGCCAACGCCATCGCAGATTGAACACCTTGGAATGCAGCCGCACCCACCGCAACCCCCGCCAACGCCGTGTCAAGTTTAACCGTGTCCGATGACAACGCGGTTGTTTGCGCTTTCAAGTCGCCGATTCGGTCTTTCAAGTCCGCTGAATTTTGAAGCGCTTGTTGACCGACTGGTGAAGTTGATCCCGCTTGTAAAGCGATGTTTTGATATTCCTTCATCAATTTGGTCATTTCACGCATGGACAACCCGCCCGCTTCAAGACGTGCGTCAAGTTCGGCTAATTCTTGCGCAAATTTATCCGTTCCACTTGAATCTTTTGCAACGGTTTGTGTTTGTTGCAAATCTTTCCCAAGTTGTTGAACCGCCTTGTCGGTGTTTTGTAAATCCTGAACCGAATTGCCTGTGTTGACTTTGACCGTGAAAACCGCTTCTTTATTTGCCATTTTAATTTATTCGATTGATGGTTGCAATTACTGAAGGAATCGCGGGATGAATTGAATTTCCATTTTCATAAATCAATTCGATTGAAGTTGATGTTGTTGCCCACATGATTTCGACATAATCACCAGCACGCAACGACACGAAAAGATTCCATGCGGGATTGTGATAATGATCGTTTTGAATGGTGACCTTCGTGTTTGAATTGTCAACATCAACACCATTGACACGAAACCAAATGTCAACGTGTTGCGTCGAGCCACCTGAAGTTCGATAAATTTGCGCGCTGAATTGAACGTTGTAAATCCCGTCTTGGTCAACAACCATTTGTGAACCTTCGGCGATGTTGACATCTTGATTCAATAACACGTCTGCAATTCGCATCGGTGTCGGTGTGTTCACGCTTGTCGTTTGCGTTTCTAATGACACAAACAAACCAAAGGGATTCGATGTTCTCATTTCCGCGCCCGTGATTGACTTCGACGCGTAACCGTCGGACGTGACTTCGCTAATCAATAACAAGTCAGTTGCGGACAATGGTGCGCCCTTCGGTGTTAATTCACTTATTTTTATTTTTCCCATTTTTATATTATTATTTGATTTTCTTCGTCTTCAGTTATTATGTCATTTGGTAATTCTTCTTCGGTTTCAAGTTCTTCTTCGCCTGCAACCCCTTCACCTTGAATCAATCGCAACAATTCAATTTGCGTCGTGCGGTCTTTTGTTGAATCGTAGTCGCTTATTTTTTGCAAACGATACACAACGCCATTGATGTTGATTAAGTTGCGGAAATCAAGTGTGTTGATTATTGACGTGTCAATCTTTACGTAACAAGTTAGCAATTTACCATAACGCGAAACAAGTTCTTGAATGAAAGTGTTGTGATATTGCAACAAATTGTAGTTCGTGTAAACGGTCGCCGGGTAATATACCACTTCAGGAACACCGAAGTTCAAATCGAACGACGGCGTGTCGATGTCGTCCAAGTGACCAACGTATGGATAATAAGTCAACGGATTTGAATTTCCAATTTCGTCGTAATAAATCCAATTTCCCGTGCGCAATCTACCGACCTGAACAATGAACGCCGTTCCTTTTTTTGGCACGACTTGACCATTTGCGTTTGAATCAAAGTTCACTTGAAACGCGCAAGGTACAATCAAATTCGTTGATATTTCCACCAATGGTTTTTGACTGAACGGCAAAGTCATTTTCGTTGTTTCGGTGGCATATTGCGATTGCGACAAGATTTCAAATTCACCGTAGTTGTCAAGTTGCGTGTTTTGATATTGCAAATTGTAGTAATCACCGTCTTGTTTGAATTCAAAGTCGTAAGATTTCGACGCGAAGTTGATTGTTGGTTGAACGCTGAATTCCTTTGAATAGTCAACCAATTGCGTCCAGTCAAGCGCGTCTTGTGATGAATTGTAAAATCGCGACAACGGTTCGATTTCCAAAACGGTAGCGTCAAGCGTTGAAGGTTTGACCATCCAATTGAACATCGTTGTCAACCCTTTGAAGAACACATCGCCAGTCATGTCCGGTAAAAATGAATTGACGACAACCGTGCCACCCGGCGCAAGCGCTTGCGCTGATTTTATGAAATTGATGTTCGTCAATATCGAAGTCAATTCAATCGTTCGTGTTAATTGCGACGCACCCGCCGACGTTGCACCTTCGACAACAAGCGTGATTCCAAAACGAATTTGGTCGTTGATTGCCATGTTCACCGACCGCGTGTAATTGAACGTGAATGTGTTGACGTAGTTGCCCGCGTTGTTGAACACATCCGAATAAATAATGTCTTGAGCAATAAGATTCCCGTTCTTGATTATGTTGAACACCAACCGCGTTTGAAAGTAATTGAATGACGAACCGCTGAATGAAATATCCAAGGTGTGCGTCCCATTGTATTGCACTTCGTAAAGTCCAGTCGTTCCCGCGCTAATCAACAACGGCGTTGTGGTCAGCACTTGCGAAATCGGATCGGTCACAATGGTCGCATCGACGTTGTCGGAAATGTTTGCGTCCGTCCAAAAAATTACGCCGTTCGCTTGTTGAAAGGTTGAACCGTTTGCGATGAATCCTGAAGCGTTGTTGTTCTCGGTTGCGGTGACCGAATCATTCGCGGATTGCAACGTGTTGATTGTCGGAAAGTCGCCACCGAAATAAGCCATCAAAAGCTTCTTGAAACGTTGCGATTCAATGAAGTTCGATGACCAAGTGATTCCGACTTTGTCGAAAAGTTTTTTTAAGATTCCGTAAACAAACACTTGTGGCGCAAGTTCATTGCAGTCGAATTCGTTTGGTGCGATGTGGTTCGGGTAACCGTAGTCAATCAACCCGTAGTAATAACCGATACCATTCCAATCCGTTCCCGTTTTTATCGGTGTCGTCGTTCCATTGATTTGATTGAACCCCGTCCACGTTTCGGTTTGGTTGAACATCGTCAACGCGTGATTGAATTCGCTGAAGTCAAGTTCATTGATTTTTATTTTCTTGAATTCACCAATGTAGTCAATCGTGTCCGAAACAAGCGTCAATTCGAATGTCCAATTGCCGTTGACAAGTTTGCATTCCTGAAGTTGTGCGATTCCGTTGAATTCAAGAATCCCGTTGTTGTAATATCGTGCGGTCGCCTTCGCGCTTGGATCGAAGTCAAGAAAAGCCGAATTCGTGTCAATCACTTCGTCGGTGTATGTCAATAAGAATATCGAACGAAAGATTGCGCAATTCATTTGCGTGCCGGGAACACTAATCGTTTTCGACTTGTTGCCCTTGCGCGATGACACGTCACGAATGTCGCTAATGTTGAACGTCAACGGGAATGGCAACGTTTTGTCAAGTTCAATGACACGGTTGTTGATGTAAAGTTCGCCAGCCATTAAGTCAGTTGTGAATTGTAATTATACGTCCTTTCGATGTTGACCACTTCTTGAATCAATCCGTCAACGCGTCGTTGTTTCAATTTGTAATCGCTATTCGTGACCTTCACCGGTTCGAACGCGCCCGTGTTTTCTTCAAGATAAACTTTCGGCGATTCGTATAAATCACGCACCAACCAATTTTGAACTTCTTGTTTAATCCAGTCCGAATTCAAAACAAGCGTGTCGGTTGAAAACTTATTGAACGCCATGTCTTGTCCGTGATAAAGTGTATATTGCCACGCCGTTCCCGTTGTGTTCCATTCACCGCGTTCGCGTTGGTAGTCCGATGTTGTGACCTTTGATGTGTTCACCGACACCAGCGTGAACGTGAACGAATCCCACCCGCCAAGTTTATTCAACCAATGAAGTCGGCGCGTATCGTAACGATGACATTCGGTGTCTATGTCGAATCGAAATACTTCGGTCAATCCTGAAAAGAATCCAAACGGTTCAGTTCCCGGCTGAACCTGAACGGTGAAATAAGCGGACGCTTGAAAGTCAAGCAAAGTCAATGTCGTGTTCGAAATCAAGTTTTGCGGTGCGCAATCAATAACACCGATATTCAACGCCAGCGGAATCGTCACCGTGTCAGTTGCCACAAGCGTGTTCGTAATGTCGTAAAGATTGAAAATAATGTTGTAACTTGTCGCCGAACCACGTGCAATGAACGTCAAAAACGCGCTTTCGTAAAGTCCGACGAAATACTTTCGTGACCTTGGGAAATCCGTCAAGAAAAGAATGTTGCCCGAATTCGCATTCAACCTTGAAACCATGTAATCAAGATGGTCATAATTGATGAAGTCAGGATGTCGAAGCGACGCGTTCCATGCGCGGTTCACCGTACCCGTGACAAATCCCGGTTGAATCGTCGGTGGCGTTCCATACTTTTCGTAAATCTTGATGTTGACAAACGCCAACGCTGGATCGTAATAAGTAAGCAACGCGCCCGTCGTCACCATTTCGCTTGTCAGTAAACAACGCAAATCACCGCTTGCGTCGAACTTCGCATAATTTAACGATTCGTTGAAAACTTGATGTGTTGACACCAAAACGAAGTCAACGTAAAGTTCAACAATGAAGCTGAAGTTCGGTTGTGCGGTTTGGTTGCTTGAAAACACCCAAATATAGGGATTGCACGCAGGTTGAAAAAATTGCGGTTGTGAATGTAATGTTATTGCCATTTGTCGGTTGTCTTTTCAAATTTTATTTCAAACGTCAATCCAGTGACTTCGGCTAAATCGCGCGCAATCATTTCAAGCGTTTCGTCAGTGATGACCGATTCGGTAATTTTCTTCGGTCGAAGTCCACGTTGCTTGATGTTCGAAGCAACCGCGAACGCGTGCGACATTTCCAATCCTTTCCATTCCTGAATCGCCTTCGCCATGTTGTACGAAACGAACGGCGTCTTGAATGAATAATCGCTTCCGACGTTTCGACCGATTCCGTTGACACCTTCGTCCACGAACTTGTAATAAAAGTCGGATTGAATTTCAAACGACAATGTTCCCGTCGGAAAATACACGACCGATTGCGCAAGCGCGCCCGTGTTCATTGCATTCTTTTGAATGTATTCACGAAGGTCGGCGGTGACTTTGTTCCCGACGTTTAGAATGAACTTTTCATAAACGGTTTGCGGTTGTTCCGCTTCACCAGCCGACACCCCGAATTCTTCAAGGAAATCGAAGTCAGCCATGTTTGATTTGTTGTTTAGTTATTAAGTATTCTTGTTCGTCTTTCAATTTAATGTAGTTCATCCAAAACAACGTTTTCACATACGGTTGTTTAGTGACCGCGTCAATGCTTGTTCCAAGTTCTTGTCCAAGTCGGTGGATAATTCTTGTCCATGTGAACCATTCCGAATCTTTAAGTTGTCCATCGCTTTCCGTTGGTTCATCAACGTCCGAATCGATTGAATCGCCAATATAGCGTCCTTCCGCTTCTCGGATTCGCGCAAAAAAAAACCGAAGAAATTCATGAATTCAACACCATCGAATTCTTCTTTGAACGCTTGGTAACGTTTGTCGTTCGGATTCAATACACGACCGCGGTCGTCTTCTTGACAGTATTCCATGCCAGCTTCGACGTAGCAAATCGCCAGCGCCTGAACCGGATCGGACGCAATGTCGTCAATCAATTTCAAGTCAATGATTTGTCCCGTCGTAATCAAACGGAAATCCTTTTCGAACACATAGCGTTGACCGTTGACCGTTACTTCACCAAGCGGTTCGGCGTATTGATAAGACGACAACATTCGGGTGCAATGGTTTGACAAACGTTGAACGTCCGCGACATTCATCGATTTGACCTTCGACACCTTCAGTCCTGAAAAGACGGAAATCAATTGACATTGAAAATCGAGCAGTTGAAACAAATCGTCGTCTTGTTTGTCTTTGATGACTTCAGCCAACATCAACCACTTGACAAGCTGGTCAGGTTTGCATTCGTGAAGCGTTGCGGGTAGTTTGACTTTCATATTCGTATCGTGTTATATTTTCCTTTTGATTTGTTGTTCTTCAATGAATTCCATGCAAGCGCCAACGACATGACACCGTCGTCGTGCAATCCCGTCGGTGCGCTATATTGAACCGACCGCGTGTTTGGATTGTAAATATAGGTAAATGATTCGATTTCGTCAATCAACCATTTCACATCGTTGACACGAATCGCACGTTGTTCGAACGCCAACGCAAGGTCTTCAATCAATATCGGTTTTGACTTCGATGTCGTCACGAATGGAACGACCTTGTTGCGCAACGTGTTGTGAAGCATTTCAAAGAATACGTCACCTTGGTTGTTCACTTCGACCGTGGTGATTGCGTTGAATTGCCGAATCAACCCGGCAACCTTGTCAATGATTCGTGACCAATCGTCGTGACGCCAGCGTTCAACGTGTACCATGTGACCGTGTTCGTTCAGGATAGTCAAGACCGTGTAATCGTCCGCGCGTCCGATGTCAAGACCACCATACATTCGTTGCGTTCGTTCACCTTGTCCGATGCAAGCCGACACCCCTTTGAATAAGCCACCAGCGTTATCAAGAAATTCCGCAAGGTATTCTTGACGAAACACGTGGTCAGGCAACGAACGCCGTCGTTCTTCAAGTTCTTTCGGATCAATCATCGGATTGTCGAAGCTGGTGAAATGAAAGTAACGGAATCGTTCATCATAATTATGTTGAAGACAAACGCGGTGAAAATGATTCTTTCCCTTCGGCGTTGAAATAAAGATGACCTTCTTTCCTTTGACCAAGACCGTCGCCGACAATACTTCGTCCCACAATTCGGGACGTGTGAACGCGAATTCGTCAATGACCATGAAGTCGAACGTGTTGCCTCGTATGTTGTCAGGTCGTTCACCTGAAAAGAATTCAATCGACGAACCGAACCCGGTGATTCGCAAATCGGATTTATTGAATTCAAACAATCCCGACTTCGCCACGGCGCGTTCAAGTTCAGCAAAGACCTTCTTGCCTTGTTTGTAAACTGGTGTTACCCATGCAATTTTTGAACCTTTGTGATTGATTGCCCAATACAAAAGTTGGTTGATTCCAAGCATTGTTTTCCCGAATTGTCGTCCGATGTTCAAAGCGAAATACTTTTCACCGCCGTGGTTGATGGCGTTGTGGATTTCAAGTTGGTGTTTGTGCGGTCGGTAACCTTTAATCGTTGACATCGAAATCGAACTTGTCCACGGTGCGCGTTTCGACTTGTTGTCGGTCGTGCATTCCCAGTTTGTTCTTTGCGTAGAAAATCCCTTTGCCTTCATTCGCCACGATGTCACGCGCCAGCGAATTGAAAATGTCGTCGATGCTTTTTATAGTGTCGGACAATGGATGTGTTTCATTCTTCATCGCATGATACCAATTGTCACGGCAATAAAAATCAAAGTGTTCCCGTCGAAGCCAATGCAAAAGAAAATAAGACACCGTCGGAATGTGACGTTCCTTGACTTGCTTAACACCTGAATTCGTCGCAATTTCCTTCGTTGATGCAATGCAGTAATCGCAATAACGATAAGCCATTGTAAGCAATTCATCTTTGTCAATGTTGCGGTGTTTGTTTGCCATAAGAATATAGTATCCCTTATATTAAGTATTATTGTTCGAAATCTTTTGAAGTCCTTTGAATTTATTGAATGGTGTCATTCCTTCGCCGTCTTTGATGTCAACCAACATCAATCCGTTTTGCTTCAGCGAAGTGATGTGAACATTTGCTTTCGCTTGTTTGACGCGTTGCCATGAAATTTTGTCAAGACCGCGGTCACGTGCCACGTCGAAAAGATTCCATTTGATGCATTCAAGAAATTTCCGCGAATAAACTTTTCCAGCGCCCGCTGGTTCACCGCGTCGGTTGTTGGTGTAGCCACCCCAATAATAAATTGAACCTTCATGTTGAAAGTAGATGTCTTTGAATCCAATCATGTCGAAGTTTGGAATGGTGCGTTCGACATAGTCAAGAAACGCTTCGTCGATGTAATCGTCCGAACCCAAAAGAATGACAGCATCGAAGTCGATTTGCTGAAGCGTTCGAATCGCCATGTTCCATTTGTAGCTTAACGGATTGTTTCGATATTTCGCCATGGCAAACACGTCTTGTGTTTGAAGAAACGCGCCGTCTTCGTCGGTTGAGTAAATGAACACCTTGTCGATGAACGGCATTCGTTCAATACATTCGGCGACGGTCTTGTGTCGTCCGTGCATGGCGGTGACGGTGATTATTTTCATTTGTTGTTGCTTCGTATTATTCGCGCAGGATTTCCGACAAGCACGGTGTTTGTTTCAAGTTGTGTTTTCTTCGTGATGACCGCCGACATTCCGACCATACATTTCGAAGGTATCGTCACGCGTTGGTGAATCGTTGCGTTCATTCCGATGTTTGTTTGTTCGTGGATTTCAACGAACCCACCGATGACCGCTTGCGGTGCAATGGTGACATTCTTGTGAATGATTGCGTCGTGTCCGATGTGAACGGTCTTCATTATGTAAGCGCCGTCGTCAATGATTGTCGGACGTTCACATCCCGCGTCGATTGTGGCGTGTCCATGAATGGTGACGTTGTTGCCGATGACCACGCCGAAACCCGGTTGACCTTCGAACTTCTTGTTTTCAGCTGGTGCGCCGATTATACAAAACGCGCCGATGGTCACGTTGTTGCCAATGGTGACGCCCGGATAAATTACGGATGTAGGATGTATGTTATTCATTGTTCAAAAATGTTTCAAGTTCTTCGCGCGTTGTACTTCGTGTTGTTTTGAATCCACGTTCTTTCGCTTCACGTCGAAGTTCGGCGAATGTCCGTTGTTTGATTCCGACAAAGTGAAGCTTCGGCGGTTGTTCGTTCATGTGCGGTTCGTTGTTTTGTTGACGGACAACGGGACGAACCTTGTGTTTGTTTTCGTTCAATTTATCCATTGCGATTCGAACACACGTTGCACAAGCTTTGTTCAGTTTGCCGAATCCCAAGGTCTTGTAATGAATAGCAAGTTCGTCTTTCAATGCGTCGTTCAGGTGCGCATAACGATGTTGACTGAAGTTGTCCAGTTGCGTTAATAGTGCGTTACTTATGTTCATAAATTAGTATTAAATCGGAAATAAGATAAGAAATAAACGCCAATGGAATCAACGTCCAATCGACGACAAGATAAATCGCCAGCGCCGTCCAAAATGACAAACACGATTGACAATTGAATGGTTTTTTGTTAGGTAGTTTGAACGACATCAACGCGCGCGCCATCGCCACCGCAATAAGTGAATAAATCATTTTTGAATTGTTTTATTGTTTTGTGAATTGTGTCAAGTGAAATCCCGGTCAGTTCTTTGATGTCCCTGAAGGTCATTCCGCAAAGGTGCATTTTCGTTATTTCTTTTATGAATGGATCTCCGTCGTTTGAATGAAGGTAAGTGTCAAGACAATCGCTGAATTCGTTCAGCGACGGCGAATTGATTTCAACGGCGAAGTCGTCCATTTGTTCGGTGTTGGTTCGGTATGTTCGCCAAAATTCAGACCGTTGCCAATTCCATTCGTTGAATGCGAATCGTGCGAAAATGGCGGGAACGTCGGAATCTTTGAAATTGAATCGGTGCATTCGAATGAAAATGTGGTGGACAAGGTCGGCGTGAAGTTCATGATTCGAAGTCACCTTGCGAGCAATGTCGTAAGCTTCACGCGACCAAAAATTCACGATGAAAAATGTTGAAAAAATTTAACAAAGAATTCTTCACCGACTTGACGACCACGCATGAATCGATAAAGCATGGAATACGAAACCTTCATGTCTTCGGCTAAATGTGTCATTTTGTAACGTGACGAAAGTTTTCCTTCAATCGTTGTGCGCATGAAATCAACAATCGTCGATTTGTCAGAAAGGTAAATCGTCAACGTCTTCATTTGTTGGTGCTGGTGTTGGTGTTGATGTTAGTTTGATTGACCAAGCTTCGACCGTGTTGAAATACTTGGTCACACCTTCCGGTGATTTCCATTCACGACCGCGAAGGTTGTAATTGACTTCGACCACGTCCCCGGTGTTCAGGTTCGCGACAAGGTCACATTTGTCGTTGACGACTTGAAAGGTCACAAATTGTGGATAATTTTCATCAAACGTTTTGATGGTGAATTCTTGTTTTTTGAATTTTTCGGACAACACCTGAAGCGGTGTGATTTGGACGACCGTCCCTTTTTCTTGGTTCATAATTGTATTTGATTTTCGATTATTATTTCATTAAATTTTTCCCGAATTCGATCGACCATGTTCCATTCGTCTTCATTCAGTTCTTCGTATTTCCATAGCTTGCGAAGTTCGTCGTTGATGTCCCACAACGCGCGCATCATTCGGTCAGCGTTGACGGCGTTTTCCCATTCGTATTTGTCCTCGGGAAGGTTGAATTCAAGTGTTGCTTTCATAGGTTTCAATATAGTATTGTTTGGCGTCACCGTTGCACCCTTGATTAAATTCGCCATGTTCATAAGCTTCAGCGATTTGTTCGTGTTCCATTTCGCGCGCCTTGTCAAGAATTTCAGCAACCCACGGTAAGTGTTGTGCCATGACTTTCAATTCAAGCTGGTCAATCAAGTAATTCGTTGCGGTTTGTTTCATTTGTTATTCAGTTTATTGATTCGTTCAAGATAGTATTCCGTAGCAAGTTGACAACGTTCAGTCATTTGATTTTCAAGTTCGAAGTCGCGTTCAAACAACATCGATGTGATTCGCTTTCGTGGATCGATGTGGTCAACCTTGTGAATGGTGGTGTCGTCGTATTGCGTTAAGAATTCGTCCCACGTTGACACCATGCAAAACACAAGTTCAAATTCAAAACGGTTGTAAAGCATCATGTAGGCGCGACCTTGCCATTCGTATTCTTTCGAATCGATGTCTTCAGGCAATTCCGGGAACGTGTCCAGCGACCAAGACGTTTTGACGTCAATGATTCGGTCGTTCGTCACGATGTCGCATTCGCCAGTGATGAAATCGTTTTCAAGTCGAAGGGTGTTTTTTTCGTAATTCTCAAACCGAACTAAATTCAAAAGCTGAATTGATTCAAGTTCTTGATTTGTTCCTTTATTCAAATACCGATTCACCACCGGCGATTCATAGCCAAAAAAATCTTCTTTCGCGATTTGGTCGATAAACGACTTCGCCGTTTGCGACAACGCTTCACCCTTGGTTCGGGATGTTGTCATAAGTTTACCGATTTGCGATGCACGCCATTTCATAATTCCAATATATTAAGTTTAACATTCGACCAAAAAATGAAGTCACGCGATTTCGTGTCAACGTCCTTCATGAGTTCTTGAACAACAATCAAAGCGCACGACTTGCGCGCCATGAATGTCTTCACCTTTGAATCGTATTCGATGAATTCAAACAAATCAATCAAATACTTTGCGCGTTGTTCAGCGGTCATTTCTTTCATTTCAATTGATTGATTTGTTCAGGTGTCAACGAATAAGTCGCTTTCAATTTTTCAACGGTGAACTTTCCTTCTTGAATTGCCGTCAAAGCGTTGATGAATCGGTCATTGTCAAGTGTTGGTTTCGATGCTGGTTTGGATGCTTCGTTGCCATCGTCGTCAATCGACTGAAGCGACAACAATGATTGAAGCGTTCCGCGTCGAAAATACGTAATGCACGCAAGCGTTTTTTGTGGATCAATTATGTTCACGGGAATTTCCATGCACGATTCAATTGATTCGCCAGTTTCAATGTCAATTATTTGAGTGAACACAAGATTCGCTTTGACTGGTTGCAAAAGAATCAATCCATTCGCAAGCAAAATCGGTTCAACGGTTTCAAGTAACGCGTTGATGTCCGCGTAGGTTTTTTTGAAATGTGGATTCGTCGCGTTCTTCGCCACCTTTCCAATGTGTTGCTTCGCCATGTGAAGCTTTTGAAACAATCCTTTCGGTGCTTCGGTTGTGACCACGTCGGTCGTTTTTCTTGTTGTCGCCATAATTTTAAGTATTAAATTTCTACAAATATACAACTTAATTTTAATTATTTACAATTTCATTAAAATAATTTTAATTGTGATTGATGTAGTTTTATTCGTTTCATAGCTTTATCAAAATACTCTTTGTCAAGTTCACACGCGGTCAAGTCAAAGCCGTAATCATGACACGCAATCGCGATTGAACCTGAACCAAGGTGTGTGTCAAGAATCTTGTCGTTTGGCTTTGCGTACTTGTCAAGAAGCCATTTGTAAAGTTTGTAAGGTTTTTCAGTTGGATGGAATGTATTTTGTGAAATTAATTGCGCTCTGTTTATTTCCACTTGACGTGTAACCGTTTCAAATGAAGTCCAAGCCATTTCACCATCGGACATAGTCAAGTCATTTTGTCCTTTGTACCAAAAAATCCAAGCTTTTGTTGGTTCAAGATATTTCGTGAAATAATTCCCACCCCAAATAATCTGGTGTTTTGAAACACGAAACAATTCATTGAAGTATGCTGGTGAAGGAATTGAATTGTCCCAGTTTTTTCTTAAATGTTCTTTTCGATTATGTTTAGGATTTTTATTAACACTTTTCTTTTGTCCATCAATACCCAATCCATACGGCGGATCAACAATAGCCAAATCAAAATACTTGTCAGGATACCTTGACATCAATTCCATGTTGTCTTCGTTTGTTATTGTAATCATGACTTCACGAATTCATCGAACCATTCAACAAACGTGTCGAAATCACGCGCAATAACATAAACACCACCAGCGCGTTCGATGTCGGCTTGGTATTTCCGTTGTGCGTCGCTTTGACGGTCTTTCCCGACCTTAACTTCAATCTTGACTGAACGACCGCGAATGGTCGCTGAAATGTCCGCTGAACCCGCCGTGGTTGTTCCCTTCGTCCACGTCACACCGATGACCTTGCCGTCGGTTCGTTTCTTTTCCCTTGCGACGCCCATCGTGTTGATTCGTTCCGCTTGGTAGCCGTTGAACTGAATAAAAGACGTGATTGCCTTGGTCAGTCCGTTGGCGGTCTTGTCGTCCCATTTTGTTTTGACGAAGTACGATTCAGGAATGTCCGGGAATTGTTCTTTTTTTCGCGCCAGCTTCAGCGCGTCAAGTCGTTGTTTGTTTTCTTTGTTCATGGCAACCCGTTGTATTTGATGTAAAAATAAGACAACCAACCAAGCGCAATGCAACCGACTGCACCCCACAAGCCGAAAAAATAACAAGACAACCACCACATCAAGACGGTCAATAAAATAGCAAATGCAAATAAAACTTTCATATTATTGATATTTAGAATGGACAATCGTTTTTCGGTGGTGTAAAGTCGTTCGAAGGTGATCCGTTCGATAAAATGAAATACCGACCCTGGTGGTTGTGACCTTCGGTGTATTTGTAACCTTTGAAGGTTGCATATTCACGCACCCATTTTTTGAACTTTTGCGTGGACAAATCTTTGAATGAATTCGTTTCACGCTGGAATTCCTGAAGCTTTGTTTGGTTGTAGCTGAAGACATCCAATTGAATGTTTTCTTCACGAACGAATTCGTAAAAATCTTTGCACGTCGATTGAATAAAACGCTTCGTGTCGGCGTTAATCGAAGCCGTGCGTGTCAATCCTTCATTCAGGTATTTTTGAACGTTTGCAATCATGTAATTGTCAAATCTTGACCAGTCATCAACCGACCAAGAATCGAACAATAAACGACCGTATTCTTTTAATGGTGAATGTTGCGCGTTGAAATACTGAAAAAATTCAAGTTCATGTCGTCGTCGGTCGTGCGATGAACCGGCGCCAGCAATCACGTAATTCGTCGTGATGACAATTTTCGGTGAACGTTCAAATGGAATGTAGATTTCGTCTTTGTTTTTTCGATTGACGGTGATTCCTTGGGACACGACCGAAAACAATTGTTCGAAGTCAAAGTTCTTTTTCACGTCGTCGAACGCCAAAATTTGAGTGTCAAGATTGACGCGCTGGTAAACGAAATCGTTTTTCAGGGAATTGAATTGTTTTCCATCCACGGTGACAACATTCCTAAAATAACCGATTGCCGTCAACATTAAGGATTTTCCTGAACCACCATTTGCGTTGTCGTCGATTTCTTGGTCATTGAAAATGATTGCCTTTTGTTCGGTCTTGTCTTTGAACGTGTGCATCAAATAACCAAGTGTTGTTTCAAGCGCAACGGTTCGATTTTCGTCTTGATTCGACACCTTCGAAATAAAATCTTGAAAGTCGTTTTTGTGGTCATCCAGTTGAACGAAGTCCCGGTTCAAAATTTGATTTTCCCAAATGTAGCCATCCACGTCGATGAATTGCTTCATTTCGATTTTGTCCTTTGTGACGACCACGACGCCGTTTTGAAATGGAACGAACGATTCGGTCTTCGTGTCCTGAAGCATTTTGACATCAATCGAATCAATCATGTTCAGGAATTTTTCACTAAATAAATAAGTCGAACGTGAACAATAATTCCACACGGCTATTTCGGATCGCGATTCAAGATATTTCAAAACGAAATCTTTGATTTGCTCAACCGATGACAAGCGAACCTTGTTTTCTTTAATCAACACAAAGGTCGGTGACAAGCTTCGTTCCGGGTAGTATTTCGCGAATCCATGCTTTGAAAGGAACGCGGAATAATTGTTCGGTTCAATGGTGATTCGTTCCCCGGTCTTTGTTTCGATGACCGTCCAAAAAATGTCGTCAACGTTTGCGATTTCGGTTTTGATTTCGTCAATTTGTTCGGCGTCAAGACCAAGCGTTTCACCGATGTCCTTCGTTGAAAGACCTTGTCGAATTTTGACCTTTGCTTTGTTCAATTTTTCGTTGTCGTCGAAATACTTTGTCTTGAATTCAGCGGTTCGATATGCGCTTTTTATGGTCGTGACAAGTTCGGATTGCGTGAAATCCGATGAAACGTATTGATTCAATAATGATTCAGCAACGTCGCGTTGAATTCCGTATTCACAAAGACACGCGGACACCTTAAAAATCCATTGATTTCGTGAACCTTCGGTGAACGTGCAACCGAAATCGAACTTCAAAACGCGTTCAATGATTTTGTTTTCGTCGGTCAATCGAATGACTGGTGGTCGTTCAATGAAAGTGTGTCCACGTTCTTCGGTTATTCCTTCGTATTCGTCGCAAAATTCATTCAAATAAGCGTCGGGATCGTAGCTTTCAAAACAAACCCGCGACACGTTTTGACTTGACGTGTCGAAATAGTCCGAATTGAATTCCTTTTCCAGCGCTTTGAATCGTCGCTTGTGTTCGTCTTTGTTGGATTCGGGTATCTTGACCACCACTTTCAATCCTTTTGCCGATGGCGACGTGAACACCATGAACACGAACGGCAATGATTTGAACCTTTTCTTGTCTTGGTTCATTGTTTTATGGTCAGGATAGTCGTCGAAATCAAGAATGCACAATCCTGAATGCTTGACAAGTCCGTTGTCCGTTCGTTCGTTGAACGTTCCATTGAACATGATTGCAAGCAATGAATTTTTTACTTGTCGATATTGTTCGGACTTTTCGTCCAATGAACGAAGACGGTCAATCTTTGCGCGTAGTTCAGGATAGCCGTTTTTTATTCGTCCAAATACGTCAATCACCGACATGGTGAACGGCGTTTCTTTTGCGTTGAACAACGACCTGAAGACCGAAATGTTTGGATTTGAATTCATGTTACAAAAAAAGGGAACGACCTTTCAACGATGGCGCGCGTTTACTCGGTCGAACCCCTTAAAATTTTACTAATTGTTTGCGCCATGTTACGAAGGTAAATAAAAATTTTATTTGTAGAGATACCGCGACAAAATTATTTTTTTGTAACGCGATTTGTAACGGCTGAAACCCACGCCACCACTACGTTTTGTGTGTTGCGTTACAAAATTACAAAAATTTTTACCCCCTCCCCTTTTTTTACCGTAAGTTTTTGGTGACGGGCATATAGGAAATTTGTCACTTTGTAACGGAAAAAACATTTGAAAGTTCTTCACGCGTCAAAGTTTGATTCAGTTGATCAACATTTTTTGAGTGAAGCTTCCGCGAATGGTGACGGTGTCACCTTCAGCGTGACAATAAAAATAAAAGTCCTTCGGTAACGCGTGAACGCCCGGTTCAATGATTTCGACCAATGAATGGACATACTTCAAATAAAGTTCATCTTTATATTGCCACCATTCATTGTGTTGTTTGATTCCGTAAATGGCGGTGGCGTGGTCGCGGTTGAACATTCGTCCGATTTCTTGCAACGTGAAGGTGTTCATCGAGTAAAGTACACCCATAAGATAGTAACGTTTGTAAACGATTTCGCGCTTGCGTTTTTTGGTGTCAAGTTTGTGTTCTTTGATTAGGTCAATTATTGTTTCTTTCATAAATTTAAGTTTTTCAAGATTTTGTAAAGGACATTGACAACGATTGAATTGCCAGCTTGTTTGTAAGCTTGTGAATCGGAACAAGTCCATGTAAATGATTCTGGAAAGTCCATCAATCGAAAACATTCCCGTGGTGTCAATCGACGTATTCGGTAATCGTTCAACACACCGATGTTTGAATCACAATCAATCGTTTGTGATTCAAGTAAAGTTGAACGTCGAATGTTCCGCGCCATTCTTTCGTCCACCAGCGCACGCATTCAGCAAGCGTCATTTGTGGTTGTGGTTGTGGTTTAATATCTTTCATCGTCGTGGTTTAAGTAATCATTCCATTCGCGTTGTTCTTCAAGATATTCTTCCCACAACATCATGTCGGACACCTTTTCAATGATTGCTTTGCGCAATTCCCAAAGCTGGTTATCGTCCAATGTTATTCGATGGTCGTTCCAATTCCAAGCTTCGACATTTTCCGTTTCGATGTTGAATTCATCACCGATTTCGTGAATGAAATGCCAGTCACATGATCCGTAAAGGTTATTGTTTGAGAATTCGCAAGTGTGGTTTTCAATTGTAATCAACATAATAGTAATTTTAAGATTTGTAATAAGATTAAAGGAAATATCGCCACGAACAACCCGGCGATTAAGGTTTCGATAAATTCTTTTTTACTCATTTCAGCCAAATTTTATTTATTGTTTTTATTGCTGTTTCGTCCATGTAGCAAAGACAAGTCGTCAAAAGGTTGAAAACAAAATCTTTGTGCAATTTGTCTTCATTCTTTCGAAGGTATTGAATCGCTCGCGTATATTCGGGATTCCGTTTTTCGAATTCAATTTGTTCAGGTGTCGGAAATTGTTCGATTTGGAAGGTTGTCAATTGAAGGTTTGGAATTTCGTCAATCAAATCATGACAATGTTGAACCACTTCGAAGCGTGTTTCAGCTTCGCGCGTCTTGACGAACATCACTTCGTCGTTCGCATTCTTAAAAATTAAGCGCCATTTTTTCATTTGTTTTTGTTTTTAATGTGCGTTACGGATGCGCACCCCCCTGTTTGTTATGAATTGCGTATATTGTTTTGAATTGTCCAATAAATATCACTAAATTGTTCTTCCATAGCATTGTCAATATAGTTACACAATGAATAGTAATGCCGACCACCCCATCCTTTTGGTGTTTTGAAAGTATAGCCATCCATACTTTCATTTAACTTTATTGTAATAAAGAAATTTTCAAATACTTCCAATTTTAATTCAGTTGTTTTCATAGCGTTTTGTTTTTGTTCGTTAATAATCATACACAAATATAAATACTATTTTCATAACTACAAACTTTATTAAACTTTTTTTTCACTTTTTAACAAATTTAGAATTATTCTAAATAAGAAAACGCCTATAAACTGAAGAAAAGCATAATAAAATAAGCCTATGAACCTACAACGGGAATTTGAATGAATCGATGTTCTTCACCAATTTGGAATCGATTTCTTTGCATTCCATTTTCAGGATGCGCCCGCCTAACGGCTTTGCTGGTGCGCCACGTTCGATGTGCCATCCTGAAGCGCCGTCACCGTATTCTTCTTTGTAAGTTCCGGTCAACGTCAAATGGATTTGTTTTTGTCCGACTGAAAATCCAAGCTTTGAATGGAAGTTGATGAATTCACGAACGTCGTTTCGTGCGCTATTTTCATGGATGTGTCCCATCGCAAAAACGTCAAAATCTTCGTACATTTCCAGCGCGCGCGTTTGATTGATTGCACCCTTGGTGACAACACCACCACCGCCCGAACCGTGAAAATACTTCAGTTTGGTTGTCATGCAAACGTTCGAATAGAATTTTTGATTGATAAGAATCCATCCGCCATAACCGCCCGTGTGAACTTTTGAACCACATTTCAAGTTCAACAAGTCCACGAACCTTTGAAGCAAGTCCGTTTCTTGAAATTTGATTACGCTGGTTTCGTGGTTGCCGTAACCGATGACCGTCAAAATTTCGGCGTAAGGTGTCCACCATTCTACCGCCGTTTCAACGATTGAATCCAAATAACGACCATTGTTGTGTTCAGGTCGAACGTCCGATTTATTTCGTCGGTTGTCACCGCGCCCTTGCATTAAACAAAAAAAGTCACCGTTGATGGTGACCGGGATTGATTCTTTTTTACAAAAATCCAAATGTCGCTTCAGTAATTCGCGGTCGCATTTCGGATTGTCCCAGTGGATGTCCGACAACAACGCAATGTGACCGATGCGCCCTTGCAATTTTATTTCGTGGATGTTGCGCCCGTGTTTAATTACTTCCATAATGATAAAATTCGATTTGCGTATTGTTCCGCTTCGGTGATTATTTCTTCTTCTTTGTCTTGAATGTTCCAATTATTCAACAACAATGTCATGTGCATCGTTTCGTGCATGACCGTGGTTGCTTTTTCGTATTCATTCAGGTTGTCAAAATGTCGTAAATTGAAAAAGATAAAAGGTAAAAAAGGACTTTTTCCCGTCAAAGTTGTGTCGTGTGGATCATAATTTGCCCACCCTTGAATGTAAATTCCATTTCCGACGGTCATGTCGATTTCTTCGGATTGTGCATCCGCACGATTCAACCCGTGCATTTCGGCAACGCCATAAAAGTCAAAAATATCGGTGGCGACTTCACCGAAAATGGTGATGAATTTACCATTGTCAATCGTTCGAAGAATCATGTTTTTAAGTATTTCAAAAAATATCTAAATAGAAACCCAACAACGAACGCAATGAACACAATCCACCAGTTGGTTCGATATTTAACGACTTGTTGCGCCTTTGCGGTTTTCCATTTTGTTTTGCCTTCGATTTGAATGGTTTTGATTCGTTCTTTGTATTCGATTCTTGTTTGCCATCGTGTTTTCGGAACGTAAACATTTTTGAATGAAATGACCGTGTCTTTTGTGGTGATGAACTTTTCCCAAACAATTGAATCGCGTCGAATCACCGGGAACGAATCAATGGTCGTGATTCGAATTGTGTCAGTGTCCTGAATCAATTTTGCGCCATGTTTAAGCGCTTTTTTAAGGTGGTATTGTGCCTTGCGTTCGGTTGAACACGAAAACGCCGTTAAAATCAATAAAAACACGATTAAACGTTTCATAAGTTCTTCAGCATTTCAATCAATCGTGGACAAGGGTAAACGTCGGATTTGTCACGACGAACCGAATTGTGCGTGTAGATTCCCGGAACGTTCTTCAGCGCGTTCAAATCAATGTCCCAAATGGATTCGTTGTAATCAAGCGGGATGTTGTATGTTTCACAAAGGTAGATGACAAGCTTGCGCGTTGATTCGATTTGTTCGTCCGTGTACTTTTGCCAAAATAAATTTCCTTTGAAAGGTTCGTCAAGTTTGGTCACCATCGATGAAGGAATCACGCCGTTGACGTAATTGTAAAATTTTCCGTTCACTTGTTTAAGCATTCCAAAATTACACAATTCGATTCCGATTGATGTCTTGTTCAGGTCGATGAATGGAAGCTTGTTTGTTTTGAAAATATCCGCACCGACACCCAAATGCCACCCCCAATGTTTTGAACTGAAGCATTGCACAATTTCACCTTTTGCGCCAATTACGAAAGCCGTTCCAATCTTTGAAGGATTCGAATTCCAAAATCTTGACACGGCGCGCGCATCGCCACCGCCAGCGGTGTGGTGAAGGTAAAGTTGTTTTTTTGGATGTTCTTCGGCGATGTATTGTCCTTCGTTTAATCGTGCTTGAATCAAATTTAAGTCACTTATTTGAATTCGTCCCATTCTTGTTTTTTTGCGGTGATAAATTCTTTGAATCCTTTCAAAATGTCTTTTTTCGTGACATCGAAATAACTTTCGTTGATTGATTTCAGTTCGGTGAAAATGCAATAAAACGTGAACGCCTTGGTCAACACAAGGTCAACCGAAATAAACATTCCAATCAAGTCAGCAAGTACGTATTTTTCGAGCATGAATACCGCCACAATACCGCCAGAATAAAGCAATGATTTTGAAATCGTGCGTGCAAATCCACGCGAACGAAGCGGTTTTTTCAATTTACGACTTCGCCAAATGCCAAAAGCAAGGTCAATCCAAATAAACATAATGGTCAAAAACACCATTCCTTTAATCGGTGCAAGTATTGAAATAATTGAAATAAAGAAAAGATACAATTTAGCTTTCATCGTTTTGTCGGTAAAAAATTTCGGTAGCAAGTTGGTAGTTGTTCCAAGCAAAGATTGACAATCCAAGCAACATCCAATGACCTTCTTGTGTTGCAAATAACGCGAAGCTTGTTGAATAACTTAAAACAAAGTAAGCAACCGCCCAAAATTTTATGTGGTTTTCGTTAATCATTGCCAAAACTATATTGATCCATCGGAATAAAACACCAATTTTCATCGTCGTAAATGTTCATGGCGACGTTCATCGTCCATCCAGCGGTGACGTCGTGCGAACGGTTGATGAACGGTTGTGTTGTGATTGTTCCTTCGACATCAAGAAAATCTTCGAACCGCCATTGCTTCAAAATGACATGGATGTCTTTGCAAATCGAAAGACAATCGGAATGAATTTCGTTGATTTGTCGGTATTCCTGAATGTTGTATTTGTCAGCAATCGAAATAATGGCGTTCACCTGAACACCGAAATCGGAAATGACACCCGGTTGCAAGGTGACAACCATCAAAGGATAGTCAACCGCGTCACGGGACACCGCGTCAAGATAGTCGCCTTGAAAGAATGCGTTGATTTGACGGTGTTCCGTTGCAATCGTTTCGAATTCCTTCATTAACTGGTTTAATGTCTTTTCCATTTTTCAGGTATTTGTTCAGTTTTTCAATGTCTTTTTTTGATGGCGTGAACCTTTTATTCATATTGTCCAATTTAGTGGCGAATAACCAGTGTTGTCCTTCGTTACTTTTTCATGACACATGGACGGCGAACCACAGCAATCAATATATTCAGGATAGTTGTTGCCATTGTCGTCCATTAAGAATCCGATTAAACGTTCTTTGTAGAATTGCGCATCTTTCAAAAGTTGGTCACGGAAAACATACGTGTCGCTGGTTGTGTTCGCTTTGATGTGTTCATCGTCAATTCGACCGACCGATTTGTTTGTCAGTTTTTCGTTCAGCAATAAACAACAACGGTAGTCCACATAAGCGACCAAACACGGGACGACGTAATCGTTCATCAATGTCAAGTAAGTCGGTGACCATGTATTGTTTTGAACGCGTTGCAACAAAGCTTTGTAAAGCGGTGTCCCAAGCGCTGGTTGAACGTTGATGTCTTGACTTCGACGAATTGCCACCGCAAGAATTTTCGTGTCGGTGTTTTGGTGAATCAATCCAAGCTTTTTCAGATTCTCGACGGAAAGTAAATAGTTCATTTTATTGTGCAATTACAAGTTGTTGAATCCATTCGTGACGGCAAAATGGTGTTGTTGCACCCGTTTCGGGATTCGTGTACCATCCACCCCTATATTTCCACACGTCGCGGTCAACACGATTCGAAATGTTATCAATGTCTTCACGTGAATAACTTCGATTCAGTTCCAAAAGCTTCACACAAAACGCGCGTGATTGCGTAATCGGATCGGGAACGTTTGGACGTGTCCGATAAGAATAACGAACTTGAAATCTTGACGCGGGAATTTCAATGTTGTCAATGACATCGTTTCCCAACGAATTGACTTCACCGCCCTTTGTCAACAAGTTCAAATCACGAATGACTTGAATTCGTTTTGCAACGTCTTCAATGGATGTGTTCAGCGCCTTCGCGATTGCGTCACTCGATTCGCCGTCCGCAAGTAATTTCAAAACGTCTTTGTCCGCACCAGTCAACACGGCGGAAATTTCGCCAACCTTGTCGAACAATTGTTCGCTTCGTGCGAAAACATCCGCGCGTGATGTGTCCCATGCAATCGGTTCGGAATGAATCACGATGAACTTGTCTTGTGATTCGCCGAATTGTTCGAACACCTTTATTTCGTCGTGGCTGAAGTTGTTGTTGTGGCAGGATTGAACAATCGGTGTCGGCGTTGGTGCTGGTTGTGGTTTCGGGAATGGTTCAACATCGTGAAGCTTCACTTTGCCAACATAACCGCCAAGTTCAACCATTAAGTTCAACATCCATTCAAGTCGCTTTTGCTTTGAATTCACGTAAGTCGCTTTGAATATATTGAACAAATCCATTGATTCCGCTGAATTGAATGAACCTTCAAGACGAACACCGAACAATTGCGGTGACGTGATTGCGTGCGCCACAAGTATGTTTTGTTGTACGCTTTTTTCAGTTGCCAAATAACGTTGGTCAAGATTGTTCCCGTTCAACGACAACACCGTCGGCGTTTCGTCTTTGCCATTGCTGAATGTCAAAATGATTTCACCAGCGTCTTCGACCGATTGCGAACGACCTTTGACGTCCGCTTTGATTCGGTTCAATTCTTCGGTTGTTTCCGGGTAACCTGAAGGAAAGTTAATAAGCGTTCCCGATTTGAACCCGTTTTGAAGTTCATACATGTGGAATTTTGAAATGTCCACGTCCGTTTGAATCGCGGTGATTCCACCATAATACGACGGTTTTGGATAGACACCAAGTTCTTTTCGACCTTTCAAATGCGGTTCTTTGTAGTATAAAATGAACGAACCCGTTCGGTTGTCTTTGTCGTAAGCTGGTAAAATTCGAAGGTTTGTTTTTTCAGGTGATTGATTCAAAGCAGTCCAATCGTCGGAAATGTAGTAAGTTCTTTCATCAACCGAAGTTCGAATCATGTCAATCGGAATGTGTTCCCACATGACCACCTTCGTTTGTTCTTTGTTCCATGTTCCTTTGACCGCCATGCCACCGAACAATTCTTGGTCGAACGCAAGACGTTCGGCAATTTCGTTCATGTCGAAGTCCGACCAACGGTTGTCGATGAATGGTTGAATCAATCCTGAAACGATTTCAAGACCACCACCAGCAATGTAGTGTGTTTTATTTTTTATTATTCCTTGGTGATAAGCTGAACCGTTGTAAAGTTCAACCAAGAAAAAAGGATAGTCATTCTTTTTGCCCCATTTCACGAAGCCCATTGAACGGTCTTTTTCTTCTTCAGGTCTTTGAAAGTCCTTTCGAAATGAAATGGATGTAATTTTGTTATTCATAAATGTTGAAATAAATCGGTGAATCGTATTCGAACGAAGGTGAATCCGCTTCGATTACATGAGCGCGTCCCGTTTCGACCAGCCCTTGCGCGTTCACGGGATCAAGATTGCCCGGTGACGATTGTTGATAAATGTTGTAAATGTAAAATCCGTCATAAATGAAATTCACATCGACACCGTCAATCAACACGAATTCATCGTAACGCGGAATCCCTTGCGAAATGTTTGTCAAGACGCACGTTTGCGTGTTGAACGATTGTTCGTGAATGAATTCAAACAAGTGGTTCGGATTCGGGATTGTTGTCAATTCCGTCACCGTCACCACCAGCGGTGTTGTTGCGTTTTTTTGAATTTTTAACATTTTCTTTTTTGACAAGGTTCGGTTTCTCAAATTCATAAATTTCCATGATTCCAAGCTTCAAATACATTTCGCCTTTTTCCGCTTCGATTTTAACGTAACGCGACAAAGCTGGTGACCATACTTTGCAACCAATGAATTCTTTTTTAATTTCCATAGGACTAAATTAAACAAAAAAAGGGACGGGACAAATCCCATCCCCTTTAATTGTAGGTTAATAAAGATTAAATCGAAGGTGATTGTTGCGTCAATAATGAAGCATAAAGTACGGGATCAACATCAGGAACTTCGTCGTTTTCCATTCCACGAAGAACAATGACATGACCTTTTCGGTCGCTTTTCAATACCCCTGAAGTGTATTCGTTTGCGTCGGCAACCTGAAGACCTTCACCAAGTCCAAGCGCAACGATTGTCCCGTCGGCGTTTTCAACCAAACAAACCACTTCGTTTTGCGCAAGCAAATGAATTTCAGCGCGCAATTCTTTTGAATCACTCGCAAGAATCATGGACAATTCGTGTTCGTACCACAACGTCCCGTTGTTTTTGTCAACAC
>OGWG01000015.1_pt1 | contig 28428 bp, 39 predicted proteins | sample 1575911 | NCBI WGS metagenome assembly OGWG01 (sample SAMN07581534, study PRJEB24739) | freshwater metagenome
CTACACTAATCTTAACACTCTTTCCCTACACGACGCTCTTCCGATCTCTTGGTATCCTCGTCCGTCCCTACCACACCTCGAGCCTCACCTTCACGAACTCCCCCTATCTCCTATCTGCTAACTCCTATCTCCTACCATGAGCTCCCCCGCCCACCGAATCTCTTTCACGCTTGAAACTAAATATGAATCGCGTGGCCGACCGCGGCTTCGGTCGCCTCTTTGATCATCTCCGTCAGCGTCGGATGGGCATGGATGGTGTGGGCGATCTCATCCGCGGTGGCTTCCAAGGTCATTCCCAACCCCACTTCCGCAATCAGCTCCGTCGCCTCCGCCCCGATGATGTGGGCGCCGAGAATTTCCCCGTGGGGCTCGCCGATGAGAATCTTCACCAACCCCTCGGAGTCCCCGCTGGCCACGGCCCGGCCACTCGCCCGATACGGGAAGCGACCCACCTTGAACTTCAGCTTCTTCTCCTTCGCCGCCGCCTCGGTCAACCCGATGCTCGCCACCTGCGGCTGACAATAGGTGCACCCAGGGAAAGTGGTCACCTTTTTCGGCTGATATTTCGGATCAAAAATCCCGTTCACCGCCTCCACCGCCTCAAACGACGCCACATGCGCCAGCCACGGCGGTCCGATGATATCCCCCGCCGCGAAAACTCCCGCCATGGAGGTTTTGTAGCGTGCATCGGTCTTCACATATCCGCGATCCAGTTCCAGCTTCACCCCGGCCTGCAGCGCCCCTTCCAGGTTCGCCTGCACTCCCACCGCACAAAGCAGCGCCTCGGCCTCCACCGTTTTGGCGTTCTTACCGCTCAGCTTAACCTTCACCCCGCTGGCACCGACCGTGCAGCTCTCCATCGCCGTATCGGTCAGCACCGTGATCCCCTGCTTCGCCAGGCTCTTGCCCAGCAGGTCGGAAATCTCCTCGTCCTCCACCGGCAACACCCGCGGCTTCATCTCCACAAGGGTCACCTCGGTGCCAAAGGAGTTCAGGAAATAGGCGAACTCCACCCCGATGGCCCCCGCCCCCAGAATCACGACGCTCTTGGGCTGCTTCTTCAACTCCAACGCCTCGCGGCTCGTCATCACCTTCTTGCCATCCACCTTCAGCCCGGGCAACACCCGCGGCAAACAACCGGTGGCGAGCAGCACATTCGTGGCCTCAACGGTCTGACTCTTCCCATCGGCCGTCTTAACCTTGATCTTCCGGTCCGCCCCCAGCTTCCCCTCGCCCACCAGATAATCCACCTTCTTGGCCTTCAGCAAAAACTCCACTCCCTTGGCGATCCGGTCCGAAACGTTCCGGCTCCGCCCGATCACCTTGGCGAAATCAAACGAAACCTTGCCCGTCGTGATCCCGTACTCCTCCGCATGCAGGATGTGCTGGTAGATCTCGGCGTTCTTGAGGAGCGACTTCGACGGGATACAACCCCAGTTCAGGCATGTCCCGCCGGCCCGCTCCTTCTCAATGACGATCGCCTTCTTCCCCAATTGCGCTGCGCGGATCGCGCCGACGTAGCCCGCCGGTCCACCCCCCAACACTGCTAGTACACCATCGGGGCCACGACGACCGCTGATGTGTACATTGATTTTAAAGTCTTGGAACTCGCGCCCATAGCCCATCCAACGAGCCATATCAGCGTGATATTCAAATTCTTCTATGCTACGGTTAACAATCCCATCATCAGCTGAAGCCAAAACTGTGAATTGACCTGGATGAAAGCTAAGGCGCACATCACGCTGCCTAGCAATGCTACCAACCTGGGCAAAGTGTTTTTCAGCATAGCTAATAACGTCAGGCTCACGCCAAAACCAACTCCAAGTAGGCTCTGTATATACTGGTAAGAGATCACTTGATAAACGAACCATTCGAAGTTCTCCATCAAGAGTCCCTACCTTTTCTACCAACATACGTGCTGCTTCTATATTTTGTTTGACCAAAGTCCATAATTTTTCTACTGCTTTATCCTTTGTTTGACGGTTGAGCCAGGACACGGTAGTTGCCCCGGTGTTGTATTTTTTACAGTCATCTCGTGGATGAATACCATCCACTTGATGAGGAAAGTCGATCCATTTACAGGCAAAGCCGATTCGTTTCATTTGTAGTCTGCAATAACTTCATAAAGGGTTTCGTGGATAGGTTTAATATCAAATACACTTTCTAACTTCTTGGTACTTAAGACACAGTTACTACGTGGTGCTGTGGTTGCTGCTTTAAATTCTTCAATGGTAAACCACTCTTTATCTAACTTCATCATTAAGGCAATCTCATAAGCATTACTACTACCTGGATTACATACATTATAAATGCCAGCAGCGGGTCTTGTCAAGTAAAAATGAACACATGCACGACCAACATCATCAACTAGTGTAAGGCTATTTTCAAAACTAATCAACTTTTGATATTTTTCCATCTTGGTTAAAAAGTTTTTGGGATGACGAACTCTGCCAAAAGGCATACGAATCCTAAACAAATAACTCTTATCCATATAAGGAGCCAATACTGTTTGAGCCAATGCCTTACTGCCACTGTAAAAACTACCAGTCTTAAAGGTAAAGTCTGGCTCATCTTCTTCAGTGTATCCACCTTCTGGGTATCCACCGTATACACAGCCACTGCTAATATGTATGATTGGTGTTTGACTATTGGCACGTTCCAATGCCAAAGGCCATACCACATTACCATCAATGCATTCTTGACGATATATCTCACAGGCATCTACGTTTGGTGATCCTGTATATCCAGCAGCATTGATAATAAAGTCAGTATCCAATGGAATTAGGTCAGTATGATGTATCCAATGATAGTGTAGTCCTGCCTTAAATAGTTCTCTTGCTATAACTTCGCCAACGTAGCCGTGGCCAATCAGTGTAATCATTTTATACCCTGTGTTTAAAATATTCTATGGTTTGTGTAAGGCCTTCTTGTAATTGTATTTTAGGTTGCCATTTAAGTAAGTTTTGAGCCGCACTTATTGCTGGTTTACGTTGTTTAGGATCATCTGATGGCAGTGTTTTATATTCTATTTTACTTGAACTATGTGTTAATCGCAAGACTTCCATAGCTAATTCTTTTACCGTAAACTCGTTTGGATTACCTAAATTAATTGGCCCATTACTAGTACTAGCCATCATACTAATAAGTCCATCAATCATATCATCTACGTAGCAAAAGCTACGTGTTTGACTACCATCACCATATATAGTAATTGGTTTACCTTCTAATGCCTGTACAATAAAATTACTAACTACTCTGCCATCATCTGTGGCCATACGTGGACCATATGTGTTGAATATTCTAACTACTTTAATATCTACATCGTGTTGTCTATGATAATCGAAACACAATGTTTCAGCAGCACGTTTACCTTCATCATAACAGGCACGTATACCAATTGGATTCACATTGCCCCAATATAATTCATTTTGTGGATGTTGCTGTGGATCACCGTATATTTCACTGGTACTGGTATGTAAGATTTTTGCACCTGTGCGTTTGGCCAGTCCAAGCATATTAAATGTGCCTAATATACTGGTCTTCATTGTTTGAATAGGATCCTGCTGATAATACTTGGGACTTGCTGGACAGGCTAGGTTATATATTTCATCTATTTCCACATATAAGGGTTGGCAAATATCCTGCCTAATAACTTCAAAATATGGGTTAGATATCATATAATCTATATTACGCTTACTGCCTGTAAAGTAATTGTCTACACATAAGACATGATTGCCTTCTTTAAGTAGTCTATCACATAAGTGACTACCTAAAAATCCAGCACCTCCTGTAACTAATATTTTTTTCACTGCCAATTCTCCACTATGATTTTATCTTGCACATCTTCCAAACTTGGGGTTCCATGAAAAGCTAATACTGATGTTTCGTTATCTATTTCAGGATTTCTGATTTTTGAGAATACCCATCTCTTGTTGACTCTAGTTAGCTCTTTTGTACTACGAACTTCCCATTTATAACTCATTATCCATTTTGTAGGAAAAAATTCTATATTAGATTTTTGTAAGTCCCAAATATAAGCCTGATCACCAGTAGGATACTTTTTAGCTATATCAGGATTAGAAATAAATGTGTTCCAAATATTTGAATACGTATGATCTTGCCAACGCATAACTGCACTGCCAAGTTTACCTTTATTACCAAATACTCTACCAACATCTTCTAATCCTATAAATCTACCCTGTTTGTAGGTGATTAATTTATCTATGTTTTTTACTATTACCATATCTAAATCAAAGTATAAATTAATATCGAAATTATTAAAATGATCTTTACAAAAAATGTAGGTCTTCCACCACCATCCTGATATGCTACTGTTATATGGCAACTTGACGATATTAATATTTGGATTTATATCTGTTGGATTTTCAGTAAAACAGACAAAACGATGAGGTATAGTCAAATGTCTTTTGACCATATTATACAATCTGTTTACATGTAAACTAGTATACTTTGTGCCATGTTTTACACAAATTACATTGAGCATTGTATCCTTCTATTCGAATTCAAGATCGCTCCTATGTCCTACACGCATGGCCATGTTGCTGCTAGTTTCACGTACTTCTACCTTACAACACCATACACGTTCGGCTTCCCCTTTGCCAAATGCCGGTAAGTAGATAGTATTAACATACTCGTATAAAAAGTCTGCTATACCTTCGCAGCCTGTTTTTTCCACCATAGTAATTTTGGCCAATCCTTGCTTGCCCAAATCTAGTAGTATTTCCTTTTGGGGATCATCTTCTGCTACTAACAGAGTATGATCAAACCAATCTTCTAATTTAAATTTTAGGTCTTTAAGACCACCAAAGTCCATACACCAGTTACGAGCATCTAGTGTGTCGCATTCAAATTCAAAGTGAAAACTTAGTGCGTATCCGTGTATTAATCTACAGTGGCTATCAGCACGCCACTGACGATATGCTACAGGACCTATTTGATTGTACGTCTTAGTTGAAATATATTTTGCCATCTCTTGCCTCCTTTCTTGAGTAAGTGTGATGACATGCAGAGTATTTAAAGAGGGATGAACGTCTTAGTCCTCTAACTGTAATTATATATTATTTTTTTATACTGTCAAGAATTATTTAGGTCCTATCATTAATAATATTACCAAAAGGAGCCCAACGACCAGGTGTGCCTGATTGTATACATATCCAACCTACATAATTACCTATTACTGGAGAATTATTAAAGCATATATCACCATTTCTATAAGTGCCTATAGTAGGTTTATTATTACTGTAAATAATTTGTTTACTATTGATATTAAGTGAACCGTTAATATTAACTTGCCCATTTAGAACTAATTGTCTTTGCGTATTTTCGTTATGACCAATTATAATATTTCCGGAATCTTCAATTGAAATTTCTTCAATGTTGTTAACTATAACCTTAAAATTATTATCGTTTTTGATTACTGAAGCTGATAAGTTTTTTATATTAGCATCTTCTAATTGACTAGGGCCTATGACATTCAGTTCACGTAGTCTACCTAGTTTTTCTAAATTACTTTCTGTAACGCTAGTACCCAAAGTTGATTTACTAAGTACCATAGATTGATCAATACTAAAATACTTTTTATCTTTTAAATCTATTGTTTCACTGCTAAAAATTCTATCTGGTTGAAGTGCATAAGTAAACTGTCTATTTTTATTATCATGTTTCCATAAAAAACCAGTTCCATGTATGTTATTAATTTCGTTACTGGTAAAAATTATAGGTAACAAAGCGTAGTCTTGTCCTCCAGTTATAATTTGATCTACTTCTAAAACACCGTTAATTTTTACTCTAGCATTTTTAAATTTTTCATTGCCTATATGTATATCACCAGTAGCTTTAATACTGATTCTTGAAACATTGTTAGTTAATATATTAAAATCGTTACTGGTTAATGTACCTATAGCAACTGAGCTATCTCTATCATCTATAGTAAATTCAGCAGCATTTTCTAACACAATACCAACAGTACCGTTTGGACTTTCTGTATTAATACCTAATCTATTTAAATTATTATTGAAGAATACCCAGTCATCAAATACTACTGGACCGTTAACTGTAAGTTCATTTAGCTTACCAATTTTTTTCAAACTACTGCTGGTGACACTAGGACCTAGTGTAGTTTGACTTAAAACTGATATATTATTAATTTGGTAAGTATTATTTTTTTCCAAATCAAGATTCATGCTACTATACATTCTGTTGCCTTGTCTATAGACAAATTGTTTAGCTCCATTTTCGTCTACAAAAGTAAGACCCTTGTCTTGTAGTTGAGCTTCATTTCTAGCACGAAATGTATAATCTTTGGCTGGATCCGCACCCGCATGCGATTCATTTTCGGACACAAGATTCTTAACTTTAAGTGTATCTACTGTCAATGTACCAATAACCTCAAGATTTTTGCTGGCACGTATATCTCTATCTACAGAGAGACTACCTTTTACACTGAAGTTATCTGTGGCCAGCACAGGGCCTTCTATTGTTTGAACACTGAGTTTTTTAATTACTAAACCGTCGTCGACAATGCTGAGTAGTTGATTCATAAGATTTCCTGGGGTTTTGATATTTATCAAACAACATAATCAAAACCCCAGAGAATCTATGCTACTTTTAATAGTATGGTATCCTCATTGATACGACCATTTAGTTTGATTACTGTAGCATTGATCTCGTCTAAGAACTTGCGTAAGGCTACTTTGCCTGCAATCTTGAACTCTTTTAACTTTTCATCTGGCTTGCGTATGGTCTTCTGTACGCTGAGATCCTCATTAAATCCTGTAATTGTAGTACCTTTAATGCCTAAATCTGCAAACTCAGCAGCCACATATTTTCCTAGTTTACGAGTTTTAGTATTGTAGATCCAAAGCTCTTTACTGCCAATAATCTCAGCAGGATCAATACTAACAAGCCTTAATGCTTCATCAGTCTTTTTGTACTTGATTTTAGCAACTAATTTTTCCTTGCTTACAGTCTTAGGCTTGCGTACTTTACGGGTGACTTTAGCCTCTTGATTAAGGATAGTACAGGCGTTTTGGATCTCCTGTAAAAACTCAATTATTTTCTTAACATTCTTACGGGCAAGATGGCTGTGTGCCTCACGCAGATCCGCACTCGCCTTACCGCTAGACAATTCCAATAATTCCTCAAGCCATCGACCATAAAAGTCCTTAATGTGACGAGCATGGGCGGGTTTAGCCTGCTTGCCCCGTAATAGGTTGCTAATTTTAAATGCTTTAGGATCAAATGCATCTGGGTCAGTGTGCCATAATTCAATAGCATCTTCAATCTCTGAGGTCATTGCCATACTAGCATCACGCACACGATCTTGGATACTGATCACAGGACCTTGCGTCTTTTCAGTTTTTGGAGGTACATCATATTTGCCCTCAATTAGAACTTGTTCGATGGCCTGTCGAAGCCAAGTATCCGATCCACGCCCCTCATTAAAGTCATCCCTAACACTTGGCATACCGCGAATAAGACAACTGGCAATAGCACCCATGGTAATAACGCAACGCCAATCTTTAGTTTCTTGGAAGGCTTGGATTTGTTTTTTGGTATAGTCATTATCTGACATCCATTTTACTACTGCTGGTTTAAGATCCTTACTGGAGAAGTTAAGGTTGTAATACTGCATGGCCTCATGGAATTTCCTACTGAATTCAGTGCTAGTCCAAGTTTCGTGACCATCCCATACTGGGGCACTATCTTTCTTGGGGGCGGCACTAGCCAATTTTTTAGCAACTTTACTACGGGCCATATCAAACTCCTATTGTGTTAAGCAATATCAGTATTATATAGTCAGTCAGTAGTGTTGTCAAGTCCAAAGACTTTCGCGGATCTTGATCAAACGAATCATCATTTGGGTATCTTCGTCTTTTTGCTCTTGCTCAATTTTGTGGCATAGATCCAAAATTCGCATAGTTTCCTTACGTTCATCTTCGGTTTCGCTTTCGCTGCCCAAAAATGCCAAATCATTCAAACCTTCTGCTCTGGCTTTTTCTCTACCCAATTCACAGCGAGCACTCCAACCACTGGCATCGTGTGGGTCTGGACGGTTGGGATAGACTTCTTTCCACCAAGTGTATAGTTCAAGGATTTCCTTTGCTGATATGGCCTGCTGGGTTGGTTCTTCCTTTTGGCCTTCTTCAATCCAGTCTTTATTAGTCAAAGTCATTGCCCATTTAAGATGATCTACACCGGCTTCTGGACTACGCCAAGTACGCCAACGGAACCATCCGGTGGCATGCCAAGGGCTCTTATATTTGTCACGAGCCTCCTTGTCCCAGGCTATGTGACTCCAAGCAGACTCAACCTCAACAAAATCAACAAGTTCATTAAAAAGGCAAGGGAGAAAACGATTACCAACATCCCTCCATTGTCCTCTCGGAATGTCTCTTGGGTGAGCAGTAAGAGCGTGAGTGCGAGTGACCCAACGGTTATTAACATAATACTTGACATCGTAGATCCTATCTATGGGCCACCATAGGAAATTTTGGATGTAGTCTAATCCTTCTTCAGCGATCCAATATCTAATAGGATGGGTTTCCTTTGAGGCTTTATGCCATTTGGCCCAACCCAAACTGGTCTCGGCAGTGGGCTTGTCTGTGCCACGTAGCCAATCAGCGAACCTGCTACAACTCCAATAATGCTTTCTCATTACTATACCTTTTCGTATGTCTGTGCGAATATATCTTTCTTTACCACGCCATAATCGTTTTCACCATGACGAACAACGATGTCCTCACCTGGATTATAGTGTAACTTCTCCCCCCAACTTGTGTCAACTGAACCGGCATGATCTGCCATTTTAGCCAACTTGATAATCTTTTTTGGAGTACATACGCCATCACCCAAATCGTCTTTCAAGTCCTTAAACTTTTCTGGACTGATTGGGTATTGTTCACCTTTTGGTCCAGTCATTATATAGTAGCCCGCAGGATACTTGACTGGACCTTCGAGAGTATCAATAGTGCCAGGTTCTTGTGCTATCTCATAGCGTTCTTTGGCTGGACGCTTATATGCTTTGAAAGCACCGTCTCTAAACCAAGCATCCGTAATACCACCCCCCTCAACAATATTGATATACTCACGTAGTGTTTTCATTCGTTTTTACTTCCTGTAAGTTGTAGTAAACTTAAGAATATATTAATAAAATCCAAGTATAGTGTCAATGCTCCTCGAACTTCAGCACTGGGATGAACATCCACATATTGTAGTTCTTCCCTAATTTTTTGAGTATCGTAGGCAGTTAGAGCTGTAAAAATAATAATAGCAAGAGCGCTAATAACCATACCAAGAGGCCCACTACCGATGAATATATTAGCAATGGAAGCAATAATAATAGCAATAAGCCCAATAAACATAAACTTACCGAGGCTATCAAGACTCCTTTTAGTAAAGTAACCATAAAAACTCATCACTCCAAATAAAATTGACGCACCCATAAAGGCACTGACAATACTGCCCAATTTAAATACTACAAAAATTGTGGCAAAACTCAAGCCCATAATAGCGGCAAAACCATGTAGCATGAGTAGGGCAACTTCTCGTGGTGGGTTATTGGCCATGGCAAAACCAATACCAAATACTGCTATCAATGGTAAAAACATAATGACCCACTTCATAGCACCTGTAAAGAAAAAGGTGAGTAGTGCGGGACTGCTGGCTACCAACATACTGACCACCATAGAGGTCAGTACTGCCAGGCCCATATGAAGGTACACTCTACCCATTGCCTCATTGATTTGAGTAGCATCTCTATAGGTTAGAGGGTTTTCAAAGTATGATGATCCAAACATAGATTATATCTCCTTATAGTGTGTTTGTATACGTATTTAATCTAAAATTCTTGTTTAAAGTTTTTCTCCAGCCTCAAATCCACGAAAGCGTACAAAGCGTGGAAAGCGTAGGCTATACGATCCGTCTTGGTTTTGTGTGATCACATCTGCTCTAACTTCTACTACTTGACCAAGTAGCGTATCACGCCCCAACCAAAATGAATCACGCTGACTATCACTATACCCGCTACCCACGTTGACTCGAATTTGTTTGCCAGCATCGACACCCTCGCAGACAAAAGCACCAAGACGTCCCAAGTTTCTACCAGTACCCTCTTCCACGGCGACGATGTTGAGTGATACCTCGATAACGGGCTTTTGCTTAAGCCAGCTAACGGATCTTTTACATTCATATTTGGCATTTGGATCCTTTATCATAATACCTTCGTAACCACCTTCAAGGGCACGACGATTGATTTCGCTAAACTTGGCCTGACCTTCATCAGTGTCAAAGTCCACCAACTCTTGTGACAGGATTTGAACATTGGCCAAATCCGTATTATTGTCATTATACCAAGAAACCAGTTCATTACTACGATCAATCTGTTTGGCCTTACATACGCCACGCTCAAAATCTTCCAATGGCAGCATATCAAACAAGTGTAGCACAGCGTCATTGGCCTTAACATTGCTCTTACGATGTACCTGCTTCATAAGGTCTTGGAAACTTGAACTCATTACCTCACCATCAAACACCATAGGTTGAGTCAAACAATGAGCAGTCTTTTTGAATTGTTCTTTGATGTGTTCAAAGTTGACCAGTTCCTTACCATTACGGCTATATTGAACCACAATGCCTTCAGGATGTACTACGGTGATAACACGAACACCATCCAACTTAACTTCTACAAGTTTTGGCCCAGTTACCTTTTTAGGATGCTCATCAACGCCGTGAGCAAGTTGGCAGGCAAACACAGGAACCTTGGGCATTTTGGGAAATTTCTTTGCCACCTTGTTCACAGTCTTTTCGCTAACACCACAGCGTAGGTCCTTAATAAGGATACGTCGGTACCAATTGTTCCATTGTTTTTGAGTAGACCTTGCCATCAATTCTTTTACGGTATCACGGGCTACATTACCAGTAAGAGCACGACTACAAAAGCCTGTGGCAATTAGGGCAAAACTATCCCAATGTAAACCCTCACCTGAGTCCCCAGTTTTCTCTGGGACTTTCTTGATACCAAAAGTTACATATGGGCTCAATGCCATACGCACACCTTCAAAAAACTCTACATTACCTGCCTGAGCCTGTGCTTCAATAATTGCTTCTTTATTGAGACGACTGGGATGGTCTTCAAGAGCACTGATTACATATTCTGGACGATCCATTGCTTTATCCGTGTTAATTACGATAAAGCAATTATATAGCCGTTTGACTACATTGTCAAGTATTTGCTGCGTCGAAATGGCTTATCTATTTTGTAATTGGGAAGATATCTACGAGCGTGTTTTTTTAATTTTCGAATAACGGGATGATTATGATCTCCGTCAAAGGCTATCATATATTCGTGCATTTGGCTAGTAGGGCTTTGTTGCCAACGATCGCTATCCAGCCAACGATTACTTTTGGTTATGTTATTACCAAACTTATCCCATAATTCGCAGGCGAGATTAAAACCAAAAGCTTCCACCTCGTCTCGATCCCCTAGGTACTCTTGTTGAGTACGTTGGTCTGGGTCTTCAGCTTGACTCATGTAGCGATTTATATCTGAAAAGTTTCTATACCTATACTGTTTAAGATGTACAATTTCGTGTAGTGTAATATCTGCTATAAGAATACATATCTTAGTCAACTGACGATCTATCAAATCAATGTGTGTCTGCTTTGGGCAATAGGCTAAATTTATTTCTATTGGCGGTAAACCATCTTGGTCATATTCACTATTGTAAAATCCACCTACATAAATTTCGTTAGTTTGGACTAGCTTTTTTCTACAACTGGTAACTCTTACAGGCATAATACTCTTAAGAGTTTTACGTAATGTGCCTTGTATTAGTTTGACGGGTACTTGCTCTGTTCCAAGAATGGAAATAGCGTCGAGCAATGTGTTAGACACTGCTCTCCGGGTTATAGTATTCCAATCAAAATACACTGGATTCATATAATTCTCCCAGTATATTTATCTTAAATTAAGGGCGTTTGTTTACTATTTCGTCTACCAAACCATATTCTAATGCTTCAGTAGCACTCATAAACTTATCCCGTTCCATATCTGCTAGGATTTGGTCATAGGTTTTGCCCTTGCTATTATGTTTGACATAGATCTCTGTGAGGTTTTTTTTCATTTTCAAAATTTCCTCAACCTGGATCAACATATCTGTAGCCTGTCCACGAGCACCACCACTGGGTTGATGTATCATATGACGAGCATTTGGCAGCATTTTACGCTTGCCGGCCGCACCCGCCTGTGCCAACAAACTGCCCATACTACAGGCCTGCCCCATAACAATAGTCTGTACATCTGGCTTGATAAACTGCATAGTGTCGTAAATAGCCATACCCGCAGTGACTAGGCCACCTGGGCTATTAATATAGAAGAAGATATCCTTTTCATTATCTTCACTTTCTAAGAACAGCATTTGAGCTACAATTAGGCTAGCACTGTATTCGCTGACTTCATTATCCAACATGATAATACGATCTTTGAGTAGTCTGCTATAGATATCATAAGCACGTTCACCTCTTGCTTCCTGCTCAATGACCATGGGTACTAAATTAGGCATTTCTTCCGTCCTTTGTTTGTGTAATTGTTGGGCCTGTACTGGTAAAACTCATACCACTATGACGTCCCTCATATACTTGATTATTCCAAGTAAGGTTTAATTTTAATGAACGATTAAGACTTACGCTTAACCATTTTTTTCCTTAAATTCTAACACCTCTGCTTTAACAGTTTTGTTATTATTTTCACAGAATATATCACAACTATCTCCGTGATACTTTGTCATCCTCTCCGTCCTTTTTTGATACTTGCTTTTCTAACAGTGAAACCTTATATTCTAATTGCTCAACATGATCTGCCAGTCTGTTTAATAGTTCAGTCATATTGGCAGTAGTCATTCTCAGCATGTCTGCTAAACTTTTATTGTCCATATTATTTTAATACCTCAAATAATTCTGGGTCTAAATCTATATCTCCACCATTATTGTATCTTTTAAGATGATCTCTAAATAATTTTGTTTTATGATTGTGACAATTTGCACATAACACAACTAAATTAGATTCATCATTATTATATTTGTCTCCGTCCCAATGATCAATAGTAAGGCTAGTAGTATTTGGATCTTTACATTCATATCCTAGTCTACTATCTTTATTAGCACACCCACCACTATTTTTTAAAAAAATATCTCTTGCTTTTTTACCAATTACATCTTTTCTATGATACTCACAAAAGGTTTTCCATTTGGCTCCTAATGTGCCGTCTTGTTTGCTATACTTTGAGTGATAGCTAACTTTTTTGTTACACCCTGGCATAGCACAAAAAGCAGCATAATTATTAATAACACTGCGTCTATAAATTTTCATCATACCTCCAAAATTAAGTTAGGGTTCCAGCCACTGGGATCTTCATATCCTTCATAGCCGCGGGGATTACATACTACTCGTGTAGCACCAACCATATAATCATAGACATCGTGCGTATGGCCATGAGTCCATAATTTAATTTGTGGTCGGGCTTCTATAAATTCATTTAGGTCACTGCTATAGCCACCATTTAAGTGAAAATCTTTTTCATACTGTGGTTTGGTACTGCGTTTACTAGGTGCGTGGTGACCAACCACTACATACTTACGAGTGGGATCACTGTCTACAACATTTCTTATATACTCCAATGTTTCACGATGTCTACCTAATGTAGTAAGTGGATGTAATTTGCTATATTCTTTAGTGCTATCTCTTACAATACGATAGTCATTTAACATGGCCTTCACCATGTTAATAGTAGCACGATCACCCTTATTCATATCAGTCCAAAGAGTACCACCCACAAATACTACATCATCAATTTCCTTTACGTCATTTTCTAAAAAATAAACATTAGGAAACACACTGACTTCGTCACGTAGGTATTGAACGCTGTCTGGCCACTTACCATGATAGTATTCGTGATTACCCGCAATGTAGATAACGTGTGGGAATTGAAAACTTACTCTTTTTAGAAAGTCTCTAAACTGTTGAGCCTTTTCCTGCCTACGTCCCAAACCTTGACCATGAGCAATCATTGATCGTTCTATAGCATTAGCAGGCTCAGGATGATCGTGTAGATCCTGTGCTATCATAATATCTCCACCAAGGATTAGCACATCAGCACCTTGTTCGTTGGTAAGGTTGACGTCGCTAAACTCAAGATGTAGATCTGATACTAGGGTAATTTTCATTGTGCTATCTTTACATAATTCAAACGGGTTTCAGTAATACGCCAATTATAACTTGTTCTTATTTCCTTAATCTTACCTTTGACCAATACAGCAGGTCCAGTTTTGGTTTCATTCTTCTGGAACCAAGTAACAAGTTTATTCTGTATTATAGCTTCTACGTTGTAGGCATCAAAGTTTTTTGACTTTTTACATCCAACTATTTCACAGTCCAAATCGTGTAAACTAGTACCTGGTGATCCAATGGCAACATCATCCAAAGTCTTTACCAATTTGGTCATTTGGTTTTTGGCCAATTCACGCTCATATACACTGGGCAAGCAGGCAATATAACCAAGTTCGTTAGTGGCAACTTCAGGCTTGTTAAGAATACGGAATAGATCTGCCATAAAGCCTTCTTCACCTGCCACTGCTGTAAAGATAAGCCTACGAAAGTATTTCTGGATCTGTTCCGCCAACTGCTTGTCCTCATCCAATACCTTAACCGTGACCTTCTCAACGGTACTACCAAGGGCAGTGTTTATGATATAGGTCTTGTTGCTGTACTTACTATAGAGGTGAACCCCTTCGCTATCATAGACCTGATCACTTTCCTTAAGATATTCACCATTTACACGTTGAGCAGCACAGGACAACTCAAGAGCCAGTTGGGTTGGGATCAGTTTTGGTTCCATTGTCTACTTTCCTTATGTGTAGAGCATTGTTGATAACTTCAAACTTTACAGTGTCACCTGGTACAACACCCATTATATTACACACTTCTTCAGGTATTGTCAAGAGCACGTTATCAGGATCACCTTCTACATCTTGGAAAATATCTTCGTAATTATATTCAAATGTCTTCATTTACCACCATCCATCCTAAACGGTTAATATCATCTCGTATTTCATCAGTGACACAGCCTTCACCTACATAACGGCTGTACTTATTAGCGTATTCCTTGCGTTCAAGATCACTCCATCCTTCTTTCACAGTGTCGTCAATATCATTTCTTATACCACTGCAATACCAATCAATGTAGTCACCCTTCTGTCGCATATCAGCAATTATACCACCAGCATATCTCCAACTACAACTCCAAGTCATTTCCTTGAGTACGGGCCATAGGTCACGCTTTCTAAATTCATTGTTACACATGGCAGCATATAAGTTTTGGGCATAGGCATCATCATTACGCACCTTTTCCAAAATCCAGTCAGTGGTAAGTAGGTCATATTCCATACTATGCTCACGGCTTTTGGGATCATCAAATCTACGCATATGATGGGCTGCACTATCCTCATATATAGCAAGATAGTCAGGATTAGGTTCTTCGCCTTTTTCCTTTGCTCGTTTAATAAAATTATCACGTTGGAAGGTAAAACGATCCTTACTTTCACTAACTTTCTTGTTCATATCTTTTTATACCAACATAGTAAGTTTTTAACCAATTTCTGGCTTCTTCAATAATCTTAAAATCTCTGGCTATGATTCTATTGTTTCCGCAGGATTTTACAGCAAAGTTACCTTCAGTGCCTGCTATATAAAATCCTTTACGACCATGATAGTATGCTTCAATTATATTCATATTCAGCTCCAAGATTAATCTGGTGTGGTTGGCAGGAGTCGAACCTGCAAAGCACGACAATGTCGGATGCCCTTCACCAACCCCCCTTAAGTAGAGGCGATAGGTCTACCTATTCCACTCACAACCACGATTAAATTATAAGCTCTTTTTTAAGTAATGTCAACTGTTCTTGTTGTCGTGCTCGTAGCATTCTGCCAACATCGTGTACTGTATCAACCAAAACTCGAACATTCTCTGGATCTGTAAATTGGCTTATACCGTGTCCAAGATTGAATACGTGTCCTGTATTTTCCTCACCAAAATCCTGCATGATGCGTATGGCCTCTTTAGCCACTGCTTCTGGTGTACTGCGTAGAATAGTTGGGTCCATATTACCCTGTAGAGCAACCCTATGACCAATAAGTTGTTTGGCATATTTAATATTAGTAGTCCAATCCAATCCTACACCATTGCATCCACTTTGTGATATCCAATGTAGCCATTGTCCACCACCTTTGGTGAATATGATACTGGGTATAGTTTCGCCATCTTGTTCTTTAATTAATCCATCTACTATTTGTTTCATATATGACAAGCTAAATGTAAGATAAGCACTTTCACTTAGGTATCCACCCCAACTATCAAATATCATAACTGCCTGAGCACCAGCACGTATTTGAGCATTGAGATAGTCAGTAACAGCCTTTGCGTTAATATCCAAAATACGATGCATTAGGTCTGGTCTAGAGTACATCATATTTTTAGCAGTAGCATAATCTTCACTGCCACCACCTTCAATCATGTATGAGGCCAGAGTCCATGGGCTTCCCGCAAATCCAATTAGGGGCACTCGCTGATTAAGACTATGTCTAAGTAGGCTCACAGTGTCCGTAACGTAATCGAGTTCGGTACCTACATCTGGAACATAAAGACGTTTGACATCTTCTTCTGTACGTATGGGATTGGAAAGTTTAGGACCCTCGCCTTCAATAAAGTGTAAGCCGAGACCCATGGCATCTGGTACGGTAAGGATATCACTGAAAAGGATGGCAGCATCCAAATCATATCTATCCAATGGTTGTAGAGTAACTTCACAGGCATATTCAGGAGTTTTCATAAGTCCAAGGAAACTACCTGCCTTTTGTCGTGTGGCACGATATTCTGGTAAGTAGCGTCCAGCTTGACGCATGATCCAAATTGGTGTAGTATCGGTGGGTTGTTTGAGCAGTGCTCGTAAAAATCTTTTATTTTTCATTATATTTGATTACCCGTTAGTTTTTCTATTATGGCTTTGCCACCTCGTTTGATCATAGCTTCAGCAGTTTGTATGCCAAGTTCATCTAGTTTGCGCCATGGGCCCGCACATTTGGCCTTAATCATTTTAGTACCATCTGGCATACTTAACATCACATTCATTTTAAACATTTCTCTTGGCTCAACTTGGGCAAGAGCAGCTATGGGCATACGACAGCTACCACCTAACCTACGACTAAATGCACGTTCTGCCATAACACATACAGTGGTTTGAATGTGAGTTAGACTGCCTAATATTTCTACCAAATCTTCTCTAACACGAAGTATTTCAATACCTAGTGCTCCTTGTCCTACAGCAGGTAAAATTATGTCTGGAGCTATATAACTACGTATCCTATGTGCTAGGTCAAGTCTTTTTAATCCTGCACTGGCTAAAATAATTGCATCATATTCACCATCATCCAGTTTTCTTAACCTAGTATCTAAATTACCACGCAAAGGTAATATTTGTAGCCTAGGGAAATTTTTAAGTATTTGTGCCTGTCTCCTTAAACTACTTGTTCCTACTCTTGCGCCTTCTGGTAAGGATGCCAAATCATTATAATTGTTACTAACAAATGCATCTCTAACATCTTCACGTTCTGTTATAGCCACAATACGAAAATCTTCTCCCATATCCATAGGAACATCTTTCATACTGTGTACAGCTAAATCAGCTCGACCATCCAATAGTGCTTGTTCTAATTCTTTTATGAATAAGCCCTTGCCACCAATTTCATTTAGAGTAACATCTAATCTACGATCACCCTCTGTGGTCATGCCTATAATGTCTACTTCAAAACCATTTTGTTCTAGTAAGTTTTTAATATGGTTGGCTTGCCACATTGCCAGTCTACTTTCTCTGCTGGCAATAGTTAGTTTTTTATTCATGCTGATATTTAGTAGAGCCAAAAAAAAGCCCTGACTAAACAGGGCAAACGTAATAGTGAGGTCAAGTAATAGACTAAACAAATGTCAACTGCCACATCAATGATCAGTGGCCTACAACGTTCAATCTACAACGCACAAGACCTGTATATGTTCTCCAACAAGTGACAAAGTTCAATGGAGAGTGGCACACAGAGGAGGCGTACAAAGCCGGTCAGTCACCTTGACGGTAATTGTTGTCTTAATAAGACGGTCCATCCTCATCTACCCCACATACTACGGCCAGTTTACTAACTGGCAAAACTTATAGAATACCCTCATCCTTCAAGGTCTTTTCAACCTCACTGGTGATGTCGATGGTAGTCCTAACATTTAATTCAAGAATTTCGTCTTGAATTTTTTGACGCTTTTTACGAGCAAAGTTTACAATGCTCTTAAAGTTAGTCAAATCCTGCTGTGAGAACACGCTGGTTTCAATAACTTCATCGCGATATAACCTGGCATTTGAATCAGCAGTTTTCAATTTGCTGAGTTTACCCTGAATCACTTCATCAGCCATTTTTAGTTTGGCGGTGCTTAATCCAGTGTAAAATTGAATCTGTTTTTCTAAATGAGCAGCATCAGCCATTCTAACGTCAATACCTTCCTTTAGATTAGCAGAGCCTACACTTTTACGAATAGCATAGAGTGCTTCTAATAAGCGTTCACGGCGAGCCACATTCTGACCAAACTTGTCCTGCAACTCACTGATTACTTTGGCACTATCCTCATATTCTGTAATACGAGCGTTATAATTAAAGTCCAAAGTTTTTAGCGCATCGTTGATATTATTTTGAATTGCTGTTGCCTTGCGTAATGAAATTTCCATGATTATTCCTTAAATAGTTTGTTTGTTAAGAGCCTGTGCTTTTTCTTCGTCTGTTAATTCATAGCATTTAGGCATACGATTTGGATCACGAAGAAGATCATATTCTGTACGCTCTGTATAAGTACGTTTGAAATGTTTGAATACCAACCAAGTAATAAATACCATTGTCACAATAGCAAAGTGTCCAATAATATTATACCCAAGATACCATAGTTCACCTGTATACAGGCTAAAAGCAAGAGCCCAAAAACCTGCTAAAAATACGCTGGTAATGTACTTGATCTGTGGCGGTGCATCTTTTAAGGCATTACGATCAGGATCTAAAATTTGTAGTGCTGCTTTAAATAGAGCGATTAAAAATTTAATTAGTCCAAACATAATTATTCCTTCTTTTCCTCTATTTGAGTTTTGCCACAAAGATCTGGGTAGAATTGTTCGTTACATACATTGGTAACACCAAAATGTTTATCACGAATACTGTAAAGACCAACTGCAACTGCGGTACAGCCTATAATCATTAATAACCAACAAGCAATAATTTCTTTTCTCATAGTGTGTCCTTGTGTATGGTGCGGGATGAGAGGGTCGAACTCCCGACATTCGCCGTGTAAAGGCGCTACTCTACCACTGAGTTAATCCCGCAATATTTCTATAATACTTTCTTTCTAGGTGCCTTGTCAAACTTTTTGGAAGGTTTATTAACATGATTAATTCGTTTTGTTAACATTTCTTCCGTGTCCAACTTATTAGCCTGTAGGTCCATCAATGCTTCCACAGTATAGTTATGGCGCTCATTAGGATTTTGCCTACGCAGTTCTCTCGCCCTTTGAGCAGCAATAAGCACTAGTTCAAACTTATTACCACCTACAATTTTAGTACATTGTTGAATGTCGATTTCTGGGCCACGACTTAAAATTAATTTTTTCATGATTGCCTATAAACTAAATGATAACCAAATTTTGTACGTACTGGGCCACTTACAGTTCCAGGTTCCATTCCAAATGCTACATCTTCAAACTCCTTAACCATCTTACCTCTAGTAAACTGTCCTAAGTTTCCACCATATTTACCGCTTGGACACTTACTATGCTGTTGGGCTAATTGTGCAAATCTTTCACCACTAGTTACTTGTTCTAAAAGTTGATTAGCAAGTTCTTCATTTTCTACTAGAATATGACTTGCTGTTACTACTTCATTCATATATTTTCCTTAATGTTATGGTCTCGGAGGTGGGATTCGAACTCACGATCTCCTGCTCCCAAAGCAGGCGCTTTAAGCCAGACTAAGCTACACCGAGTATTTGGTGCCCCCAGAGAGGATTGAACTCCCGACCTTTGGTTTACAAAACCACTGCTCTACCGCTGAGCTATAAGGGCTAATTCTGTATTATATTTACTTTTTTATTCGTTGTCAACCTTTTCTTGTGGCATTAACAACATATTGATATTATCAGCAATGTCATATCCCCATTTCCAGTTATTGTCATTGGCTTCAGTCCATGCCTCACTATCTTCTTCTGCGTCAATAAATCCTTCAATTCCCATAGCAAACCAATCAGCAAAGATCTCTGGATCAATATATCCATCATCGCCAAGTACGCCATGTTTGGTAAAGATCTCTCTAATCATATCAATATTAGTAGTACCATCGACGCAATCTTCAATTTCCTCATCATCAAGATCATGTACAGTTTTCATGTAAGTTCTCTAAGTAAAAAAGTAATTATACAAAAACTTCGTTGATTTGTCTATTGGTTCTGACAAATGTTGTACATTTGCTAAGATGCTTTAATTCCTGTGCTCCAACATAGGTGCAGGCACTACGTAATCCACCCAAAATATTCAATACGGTGTTACGCACAGGTCCACGGTATGGTATTTCAACAGTGCGTCCTTCACTGCTACGATATTCTGCCATACCACCATTATGCCGTTCCATAGCAGTATCACTACTCATTCCGTAGAACACGACCTTATCATCACGTAGTTCGCCACCACCCTCATCGTGTCCAGCAAACATTCCACCTAACATTACAAAATCGGCCCCAGCACCAAAAGCCTTAGCAATGTCCCCAGGGCAAGTACATCCGCCGTCAGCAATGATATGTCCACCAAGACCATGAGCAGCATCGGCACATTCGATAATGGCACTAAGTTGCGGATAGCCCACACCAGTCTGTATACGAGTAGTACACACACTACCAGGGCCAATGCCCACTTTAACAATATCAGCTCCACGTAATATTAACTCCTGTGTCATATCACCAGTAACTACATTTCCAGCAATTATAGTCTTATGTGGCCAACGATTTCTTACTTCTTCTACAAAGTCACCAAAGTGTTCACTATAACCATTGGCTACATCAATACAGATAAATTGAGCACCCATACCTGTAATAATAGTATTTAGGTTACGAAAGTCTTCATCACTGGTGCCTGTACTAACAGCATAGTTATCACGATTTACTCTGAATGAGTCAAAGTTCTCTATATCTCTATTATAACTTTTAATTAGACAAGTAAACAAATCGTGTTCCTGTAAGGCCTCGGCCATTTTAAAGGTACCAACACCGTCCATATTAGCAGCCATAATAGGGATGCCATCATACTCATCCCTACTATGTTTGAACCTAAAATATCTTTTTAGTTCAACATCCTTACGACTGCCTAATGTGCTACGCTTAGGACGAATTAGGACGTCTTTAAAATCCAGTTTAATATCTTCTTCAATTCTCATCTTTAGCCTTGATATGTTCAGTAATGTATTCTTGTAATAGAGGTTCATATAGCCAATTTTCAGTTTCGTCGTTGATCCAACCGTCACCTTCTAGCCCTTCAAAACTATCTTCATCCCATAATGCTTGGATGCGTTCCTGTTCTTCCTCATCCATGTCATCAGGGAAAATCCATTCTACCCAACAGCCGTCAATCATTTCTACGAATTCCCATTCGTCACTATCAGGTTCCCAACCATCTGGATTTTCTAGGTCTACATCAGGCTGTTCATCGCTTTCAGTTTCCCAAGTACCCCCAACGAAATCCTTCCTCTTTAACTACAGTGACATCGTCTTTGATCCAAAGTTGACGTTCAATTGCGTTCTTCTTGTGGTAGTTGGTTATTCTCCACGTTGCCATGTTTTGCCTTTCTCTTTTCAAGTATACGAATACGGTTTAAAATTTTACCTTTATTTTTTGGCCTACCTTCTTTGGCCAACATGTCCTGTAATTGTATAATGTTTAAAGGGCCCAGTCTACGCTTTCCGGTCTTCGTAGTCATAGGATCTCTTGGTTTTAATTTTCTACCACCACCACTGCCTTTTGCCATAGGTTACTCCGCAAATAAAAATTTTTCTACACGTGGTAACTCAAATATTTCTTTAGGTAGGTCACTAATATGATAGGTTTTCATAATATGATTATTGCGTCCTAAAGGATCAACGCTACCTTCAGCTACTTTATGATTACCAATAAATTCTTCTAATTGTTGTTTATCACCACTACCTGCTGCCATTGGTATATTATCCTGATAGTGCATGAAACTACGGTATTTCATTTTCATTCTTTCACCACCGCCCATCCAACTAAAGTGCCAGCCTGCATCTTTTACTCTGCCTTCATCTACAGTATAGATATCCTTATAGGCTACATTAAACAGTCCTCTACTTTGACTTTCCCTAATTTCACTTAACGTATAACGTTCTTTATGATGACCCATACAAACAAATCCTGGACTCCAACTAATAGGTTGACCAATAGTATCGTATGCTCTCATATCAGCACGACCCATTAAAAATGCCATAGGTAATCTTAAAATGCTATTAGCATTATTTTGCGCTACCATACTATAGTAGTCAATAAAACTTGGGTTCATAATTTCATCGCAATCGCTGACAAAGGCAATGTCACCATATCCAATATATTCAGCTGCTGCATTACGTTGCATACGTTCTCTGTCATAGTCATCAGGCATAGTTTCTTTGTCAGGTAGTTCTACTTTGACTATTCTAATTTTGTCTAAGGGAATATTTAATTCCTGTAAAGTTTTTTCTAATGTGTATTCTTTTGGTATTCCACTGTGTGTTCTATTAGCTTCACAAATAACAAACTCATCGATATGATCTTTAAGTAGGTTAATACGTAATTCTAGTAATTCTCGTTCGTTAAAATAAGGAAAGCAATCCTTTTTCATAGTTCACCCTTTATAAATTTGTCTAATATATCTGTTTTTATTTTTAATACATATGCTGCGTTATCTTGAAATCCAAAAGTGATCAGCATGTCATCACCACGTTCTACCATACCTGTAGCAAACTCCACGTGAGCATCCATAAATGCAAAGATTGGACTAAACTTAACAAGATTAAAATTATCATCCCATAATAAAAATCTATGTCTGTACAGCCCATCTTTACGCCCAACTTCACTTTTAAATAAACTTACTTCGTGTACTACTGCTAGGTATAATCCTCTAAATCTAATAACTTGGCTACCACCTCTAAAATCCGCGTTAATTGGAGCACGTTCAGTTATATATACTGTCTCTGCTACACCTGTAACAGGGTCACATTTAACAACTTCAGTAGGATTACTCCATTTTACATAGTGAAAAGGTTTGTCAATAACAGGCATCCAATTCTTTTCACAATAACTATCTTTAGGTGGTTCAATACGTACACGACTAATTTCTTTTACATAGTCAGTGCCTACATCGATTTCACTGAGTTCCATACGACCCTGACCAATTTTAGTTGTATCTCTGCGTACTCCACTCAAATATAGTTTGCCACCCCACCGAAAAATTCTAGCATCCTCCAGTCCCACAAAGTCCCATTGTGGTTCATAAGTGTCAAATGTGCTGGTATCGACTTTATTATATCTAGTAATGTTTAAGTCATCATCTAATTCTAAATACCAGTTCCAAGTACGCAAATGCATATCATGTTCTGGATGTATGTAAGTTAACGGACCCCATTGGTGTTGAAATAGTTTTGCTTCACTGTGGTAAAAGGTATAGTTTACGTGTCGTAAATTTACCTTTATAATATTGTCCTCATCAATGAATATACTGGGATTCATCAGTCCTGTACCACCAGTTAAATTTGTGGGAATGATTAAAGGTTTTATAGAGCCGCCATTATTAACGGCTAGTTTTGCTAGATTATTCATATATTTATTATATAGATTTTGTATTATTTGTCAAGCGGTTTGATTAACCGCCTCGACCTGCTGCCTTCTTCATAGGCTTGTTTGATGTTGTTTGACTCTTGACCTGTGCTTTGGTGTTAGTGTTAGTTTTTTTCCCTGGGGCTGAATTGTTTTGTTTTTTGGCTAGTGCCTCTTTCATTATATCTACAAGTTTAGTTGCCATAGTTGTCTCCTTGTTAGATACTTATGTAGTTCATAGGATAGTCAGTACAAATTCCGTAAAAGTTAGGCAGTACATCCCAATGTCCTTCTGGCATAACTCCTATTGTTTTATTACCTATTGGTTCCTTACCAGGGTAGGCCCATATGTATCCTCTGCTGGTTATAGTGTATGGATCATTTTCGTGTGTAAAATAATGTAAATTTTCTTTAAGACAGAAATCCAATGCTTCTGGATTTTTAGCATGTATGTATAAATTATCGTGTCTTATACGTAGCCATATTGGATCTATTAATATTTCTGGAGAGTCGTGTCCTAAGAATAATTGTCCGTTGACTACTCTAAGATCAATCTCTACACTAATTTTAAGATTGTATATACAGTGGTCAATAGCCTCAAGACTATTCTCGTGTACACTATTAGGACCAGTAAGGTTGGCTCTGTGACTAATAATTTTCATTTTCTTGTGCAAATTAAATCACCTTCTCCATAAGGATGTCCTTTGGCAGGTTTAAATTCTGTATTGAATCCTTTATTATGTAAAAAAGTTTCTAGTTCTTCTTTAAGAATATGTCCTTTATAGTATTGTTTTGGACATGCTTCAGTATGAATGCATTTGACTGTATTTAAAATAGATCCTAAACCTTCTAATACTTTTAATTCAGTGCCTTGTGTATCCAGCCATAGGACATCAACTTGATTTATACCCATATCTTCTAGTACACGGTCTAATCTTTTTACTGCAACTTTGACCACATTCCACTGCTTTAGACCAAATGGTACATCAATTGGTTCTAATAAACTGCTGCAACCATCGTTAACGGTTACACTATAAAAATCCATTTCACCCTCTTGGTCACTTACTGCAAATTCTAATAGTTCTATATTATTTTTCTTCATTACAGCCAGTTTATGTTTGCATTGTTTTATGCCAAATGGATTAGGCTCAAATGCTAATATTCTAGCATTAGGATATTTTCCTCCAAATTTTAAACTATGCTCTAAATCTCTGCTACCAACATCCAATATTATATTAGGACCAGTTGGAAAAATTGAATCTACTATTGTTAAAAAATCGTTCATATTAATCTTTCTTATTTAAAAATCCTATACCCCAATCTTTACTACATCTTAGATCTACGTACCATTTATCTTGATTTATTGATTCAATAAAACTCTTAGGTCCAGGATGATGATTAATATCATGAAGAGCCACAATGCCATTATTGTTTAGATATTTTGTATATTCCCAATCAATAAGTATTTGATTTATACTATGCCATCCGTCAATAAAAATAAAGTCAAACTTGTCTATGCCTTGTTTATTAATGTAGTCCATATTTTGTTCAATATTTGAACTATTGGATTGAATTGTAAATATGTTTTTACCATATTTGTGTAGAAAACTTTTATCTTTTAAATCTATTCCAAAATAATATGTTTCCTCTAGCTTATTATCTAAAAAGACATATGTAGAACTTTTAGATTTATTCCTGCAAACACCTATTTCTAGTATACTTTTGCAATTATTTTTAATTTTTAAAAAAAATTCTAGCAAAGAAGCTTGATTGCATTTACTAAATTCGTCACCAGAATAGGTGTCTTTCAAAGGATAATCACGATCATTAAAAATTTCATCATTGATTTTAATATCTTTAATAAGATCATCTTTCCATTTCATATTCTTACTCCCCATAAGTCTACTGCTTGTTTGTACTCAGATCCATGGGTTCTATCTACTGCCTGTCTCATAGCCTTAGCCCCTGCTAGTGTGCCACCAGGATGTCCGTGTATTGCACCACCACTGTTGGCCAAATAATCAATACCAACTTCCTTAGTGACCCAATCTACCATACCTGGATGAAAGCCACAACTCAATGCTGGCAATGTATTGCCTGCACGTAGTATATTGATGCATTGAAAAATTTCAACAGGATCATCATTACTATAGCCACCTATCATTCCAGTCTGTATGGTATCCACACCCATCATGGTAGCCAGTTGACATATTACTGGCCAACTTATACTATATGGATTACGTATATCTGTTAGTAATTTTTGTCCACTGCTTTGAAAATGTATATAGATAGGAAGATCTAAACGTCTTATACTATTGTATACTCCTAAACCACCAAGTACATTTACATGAACACCATTGCCACCTAATTCCATTACCTTAACACAACGGCGTAGAATATCATAAGGATCAGCGTTTATAGTATGACAAAAGACAAGTTTGTGATTGACTTTGCTCAACAGATTGGCCACAATGTCTACACGTTGCTCAAGTGGCAAATGTGGAACACTGCTCATGATCTCATCTTCTTTAATAAAATCTACACCCCCATCTATTAGTTCACGTACCATGTCTTCTAATATGCTGGCCTTATGTATTACTTTGGGTTTAAGTATACCACCAAGTAATGGTTTATTATAGTTGCCGGTTAGTTTTCGTAGGCCTTCTAATCCAAATTTAGGACCTCTAAATTTACTTTTAATGTGTTCTGGTAATTGTAAGCCAACTAGTCTACAACGTTCAACAATGTTTATGTCAGTATGACCGCCCATGAGTTGACATATGAGATGGTTAACGCCATCATTTTCCCAATCTATGTTAGCCACAGGAAAGGCTATGTCTACAAACCCTTCATTAGTCTTTTCTAAAATATCTTTATTATTGAGAATTAGGCAGCTATGATTAAGATATAGTTCATCATCTTCCCATTTATTTCTAATAGCAGGATTACCTACACTTTGTCCTACAGCAATATCCCATGCTAGTGCGGCCAATGTAGTAGTTGACTTGGCCTTATATGTGGCAATAAAATAACGGTCTTTGTCAATATCCTCTAGGGTACTAAACAGGTTCATATTTGTCTCCGGGTACACTGGGTACCTTTACACACAGTACGGTACAATCTTCTAAAAAAACTGGATCAGCAATCTCATTAGCTTCTATGATAAAGATATCACCAGGTTCAATAGTTGTTTCTTTAATTATCATTTTACCACTGACCAGTAGATTATATTCGGTAGCAATGGCATGATAATGTTTGGGCCAAACTTCTCCTTGCTTGTGTGTAAGTAGACCGACTTCAAAATCTTTAGTTTTTAGTATAGTTGGTTCAAAATTTCCTATAAACCAACCTCTATAAAAATCTTTTAAATTATATCTAATCATTTTTTTATTTCAAATCCTTCATATTCAATAAAGTCATTATCTATGCGTATGGGTATTTCAAAATCATTATGCCTAAATACATACTCTAAAATATTATCGGTATTAAGATTAATACACGTACATTGTGCCAGCAAGTATTTATTGTATATATTTTTGGTGACTTTACATAGTTCTTGTGTACCATAAAATAATTGGTTTCTAGCATTACAATTTTGCTTCCATAAATGTTTTGTAGGACAACGTAATCCAGGTGGCCCTATCATAACCACAGGACCTGTTTTAAAATTTATTGGTCGTAAGAAATTAATGTCAAATCTATTTCTAAAAAAAATGTCATATTGGTCTATGTTATCTATACTGGCAAAACCTTTTTCTACAGCATACCATTGTCCAACATTATATATCATAACGTCTAAGGTAATAGGAGCACCAAAATATTGTTTATAGTATGGATCCTTATTCTTTTTAAACTTGCTAAATGATGATATAAAATCCTTGCTCTGTTCATTTACCATATCAAAATCATTGACAATAACTTTTTTAATATTAGAATAAATTGTCAAGATTTCATTGACTTGATCTATGCTATATAAATCAACACTAGTGCCGCTAGGTCCTATGTAGTTTTTGTCCCAAGTGCTTACATAGATGTCAACATCAAATTGGTCTAGTATAAAATGTTTTAAACTTTGAAAATTTTCTTTAAATGATCTAAAATGACCAGTTAAAACCATAGCCATTTTACGCATGATTATTTAGGTACTTTTCTAAATCTTCTGGTACTCCAATTGGAAAGTGAAGATTGAAAAAGTAAGGGAGGACTTTCTTCCCATTTTTGATCATATAGTTGTATGTGGGAGCAATGTAGAACTCTCCATTGTAACAATCGTTTCTTGCGATCATTTCTTCTGCCGACTGTACGAACAGACTTCCGTTCTTCCAGTAATGAAGCCCGTTCGTCGCAAGATTGCTCATGACAATCTTTTCTCTTACTTCGACAACTTCGCCGTTAGGGTCGACCTTTATGTAGCTGTTCCCCTATCGTGACT